>ENA-OPXC01000295-OPXC01000295.1-human-gut-metagenome-genome-assembly--contig:-NODE-295-length-47552-cov-5.255637_pt1 | contig 47552 bp, 39 predicted proteins | sample MGYA00241512_ERZ502016 | MGnify/ENA primary metagenome ERZ502016 (study PRJEB25962, sample SAMEA2043043) | human gut metagenome | biome: human gut; feature: human-associated habitat; material: faeces...
TTGGCTGGCAGCGTAAAACTGCTTAGCCTTTATCTCAAATTTTAACGAACTATTGAAAGAATCAATTAAAACATAATGTTCGGAAGATTTTATCATCTGTAGGACTTCTTGAATTTATACGAAAAATTAGGAATAAAGGAAAATATCAATCAGTATGAAAATAGGAACTGTTACATTTTGGTGGAGCGAAGATAATTATGGACAGTTGCTTCAATGTTATGCATTGCTTCAATTCCTAAAGAACGAAGGGCACGAAGCTTTTCTTATCAGATATCGCCCATGTACGTCTTTTAGCTTGCTGACGTGGGGGAAAAGAATCATTATAAATTTAATTTCCAAGAAACGCAGAGCTGCATTTAAGAAATGGAAAAAAATAGGCGAGATTGTAGAGCAGGATATCAAGTTGCATCCTCGTCATTTTGAACAGTTTCGGCGTAAATATGTCCCATCGACTGAACGCGTATACAGTTATTCTGATTTGAAGAAAGATGCTCCTAGCGCCGATGTTTATATTTGTGGAAGTGACCAGATATGGAGCTATCCTTCTCCTGTATATTTCTTGCAGTTCGGGGGAAAAAGTGTGAAGCGAGTTGCCTATGCTCCTTCGTTGGGAGGCGAAGTTCCGAGTGCCCGAAATCTGCAAAAAATGAAGCAATACTTGAAAGGTTTTGATTTCGTGAGTTCCCGAGAGAAGAGTGGGGCTAAAGTGTTGAATTCTTTGGGTGTTGAAGCTTCTGTTTTGCCGGATCCTACATTGTTGCTTTCGTCTGATACTTATGCTGGAATTTCTGCACCATTCGATGAAAAAGAGCCTTATTTATTGTTGTATCTTTTGGGGAATGAAATTTCAGTAGATGTTTCTGCTATTTATGATTTTGCAAAAGAGAAGAATTTGAAGGTGCGATATGTGGCCAGTCAGGGAAGAATAGACTCATTCCCGAAAGAATATCCATCTATTCCTGAATGGTTATCATTGGTGCGTCAGGCAAAGTATGTTGTTACAAACTCGTTTCATGGTACCGTCTTTTGTTTGCTATTTAATGTCCCTTTTTTGGTTTTACCTGCTGTGAAGGGCTTTTGTCGGATGAATAACCGAATTTATGACTTATTGGACAAATATGAGTTGAGAGACAGAATTTATCAAGGCAGTCTTGAAACTATTACGCAAGAAATTGATTTTTCTAAATTTAATGAAGTGAGGGCAAACGAAGAGAATCGTGTCAGGACACTTTTCAAAAAAATTTTAGTAAAAAAATAGAAGGAAAATGATACCTAAGATAATTCATTATTGTTGGTTTGGTCGTGGTCAGATGCCAGCGTTGGCCCAGAAATGTATTGCTTCTTGGAAAAAGTACTTTCCGGATTATGAAATTAAGGAATGGAATGAGGATAACTTTGATGTCAACATAATTCCTTATACCCAGGAGGCATACGAGGCAAAAAAGTATGCTTTTGTGAGTGATTATGCCCGTTTTTGGATTTTATATCAATATGGAGGTCTATATTTTGATACGGACGTAGAGGTAATTCGGCCGATGCAGAAAATCATAGAGCATGGTGCATTTATGGGATGTGAGCATGATGCAACTGAAACAACTTTACCCTGTGTGGCGCCGGGATTGGGGTTAGGAGTGGAAGCACATTCAGCCTTGTATAAGGACATTTTGGATTTATATGCCGGTTTGCATTTTAGGAATCCTAATGGGACTTTGAATTTTAAAACCGTAGTGCAATATACTACAGAAGTTTTAGTCCGGTATGGTTTAGCCTGTCAGTCTGGATTACAGTCTGTAGGGGGTATATCTATTTATCCGAAAGAATATTTTTGTCCAATAGATTATAGAACAAAGGAATGTGTAATTACATCCAAAACGGTATCTATTCATCATTATGCAGAATCTTGGCATGGAAGTAAGCAAAAGTTGTATAAGATTCTATCTAAAATTTTGGGAAAGAAGATGTTACATATGCTTACTGGACTTTTCAAAAAATAATTTTATATATTTGGAATATAATTAAAGAGATGATAGTAACTCTTATTATTTATATTTTGGCAGTTTTTTGGCTGACGCGTAATAAAAGAGCTATTATTGCAAAGCAAGAGCGATTGATTTGGTCTTGTACTTTTGCGATATATGCTTTATATACTGTTATAACCAATCAATATGTAAATAATCCTTCAACTGATTATTATTTGTTTTATGATCAGTTTGGCTTTTATAATAGGAGTATTTCTTTATCAAAACTACCATTTGATAAATTGTGGATAACTGCTACTACTTCAAATATTAGTTCGGATTCTCCTTTAGTTCATGTATGGTTTGCGTGTTTAGTAAAGGTCGCAAATTTCTTAAACGTAAAAAATATTCTATTATATTTGGAATTGAATAATGTATTTCTTGGTAGTCTGGTTCCTGTAATTATTGCAAAAATCTTGTATTTCAGATTATCAATACAACCATACAAAAAAGTATTGCTTTTTGCACTTATTTCACCATTGTTTTTATATTCTTGCGTACTTTTAAGGGATATACATATATGTTTTTTATATACATGTATGCTTTATGTGGCATGGAAACCTAATTTAAAATTAAGGTGGATTTGGTTATTGCTATTGTCTCTTATTACATTGTATATTCGTACAGAAAATGGCCTATTTTCAGTGATGTTTTGGGGACTGGCATATTATCGTATTTATTTGAATGGAGGAAAAGTACGTAAAACGATAATTGTGATGTTTGCTTTATTTGTAATGGCAGCATTGTCACGTACTATTATTTCTGTAATGGTTGATACTACATTTCGTTATACAGAGCGTTCTATTGAAAAGAATGAGTCTACTGGATCTATTGGCGTTAAATTAAATTATTTGCCAATACCGTTGAATTATATATCTAAAGCAACTTTTGCGCAAATGTTACCCTTCCCTGTTTGGTTGCCATTGCAGGATTCCGAGTATACAAAGGATATATCAGAAGGTTTCGGTTATAAAATACTAAGATCAATAGAATGTCTTTTTCCTTTTTATTGGCTTCCTTTATTGTGTGTTTTATTTTATATTTGGAAAAAATATCGAAAGCTATGGGATAAAGAAACTTTGGCTCTATTTTATATTTGTTTATTATATTTTGTTGTAGCTTCAGCCAGTGAAATTAATACGCGTAGATTAATGGCAATGTTTCCTGCTTTATTCATTGTTTATGAAATAACGAAAAAAACATTTCCCATAAGAACGATTAGAATACGCACATTTACTATTGGCTTATTTATATTGTTACATATAGTATATTTGTTTATAAAGTCTTAATATATATGCGTTTAGAAGTTTTGATATCATGTATGTATCAAGTGGGGGCTTTAATTATCCAACGTACAGGCATACAAAGTGATGTATTGGTAATAAATCAGTGTGATTCAGAATCCGTAGAACAGTACGAATTTAAAAATAAAAAAGGTGAGATTTGTCTTGCAAGAATCATTAATACAAAAGAACGTGGATTATCCAAGAGTCGAAACATGGCATTAAGTCATGCAAAGGGTGATATATGTTTAATCTGTGATGATGATGAGCATATGGAACCGGATTATGTGGAAAAAATATTACAGAGTTTTCAACAATATAAAGATTGCGATATATTGACTTTTGCATTGCATCATCCCACACGAAAATATCCGATAAATTCTTATAAGATCAATATATTTAATGCAGCAAGGTTAAGTAGTTGGCAAATTGCTTTTCGACGAAAAAATATACCATCTTCAGTACGTTTTAATGAGCAAATGGGAAGTGGAACCGGTAATGGCGCGGGTGAAGAAAATAAGTTTGTAGTAGATTGCTTAAGACATGGAGTAAAAGCGCGTTTTTTGCCTCATTATATAGCTACAGTAGCTCAGGAGCAAAGTCAATGGATGAATGGATATAATCAACATTATTGGACAAATCGAGGATGGAGCGCAAGGATGATTTATGGTTGGGGGCTTGGATTTCTTTATCTGCTTTATACTATTTTTTTGCGAAGTTGGAAGGTAGAACACGAGAATTCAATAAGCAAGAAAGCATGGTGGTTAAGCCGAGGCTTTTTTTCAAAACGATGAAATAAAAATAAGTTTTAAATTATTATAGAGATATGAATATTGCAATAGTAGGTACCGGCTATGTCGGTCTGGTTTCAGGAACCTGTTTTGCAGAAATGGGTGTAGATGTTACTTGTGTAGATGTAAACGAACAGAAAATTCAGGCACTGCAGGCCGGAGAGGTGCCCATTTACGAACCGGGACTGGACGAAATGGTGCTGCGCAACCAACGTGAAGGCCGATTGCATTTTACAACCGACCTGACTACTTGTCTGGATAACGTAGAGGTAGTGTTTAGTGCCGTGGGTACTCCTCCTGATGAAGACGGTAGTGCCGACCTGTCTTACGTGCTGGAAGTGGCCCGTGCGGTAGGTAAGAATTTGAATCATTATGTGGTACTGGTGACTAAATCGACAGTACCGGTAGGAACGGCGAAGTTGGTGAAAGCTGCGATTCAGGAAGAACTGGACAAGCGAGGCGTGCAGGTGGAATACGATGTGGCCTCGAATCCGGAATTCCTGAAGGAAGGTGCCGCCATTAAGGATTTTATGTCGCCTGACCGTGTGGTGGTAGGTGTAGACTCTGAACGGGCCAAGGAAATCATGTCGAAGCTCTACCGTCCGTTCCTGTTGAACAATTTTCGGGTTATTTTTACGGATATACCTTCGGCTGAGATGATAAAATATGCTGCCAATTCGATGCTGGCTACCCGTATTTCGTTTATGAACGACATTGCCAACTTGTGTGAACTGGTGGGAGCCGATGTCAATATGGTGCGTAAGGGCATAGGGTCGGACACCCGCATTGGCAATAAATTCCTTTATCCGGGTTGTGGCTATGGCGGTTCGTGCTTCCCCAAGGATGTGAAGGCCCTGATTAAGACGGCCCAGAAAAACGGATATACCATGCAGGTGCTGACTGCGGTTGAAGCCGTGAATGAAAAGCAGAAACGTGTGTTGTTTGACAAACTGAGCAAGTATTACGGTGGTGAACTGAAAGGTAAGGTAATTGCCCTTTGGGGCCTGGCCTTTAAGCCGGAAACTGACGATATGCGTGAAGCTACGGCCTTGGTACTGATTGACTTGCTGACGGCCGCCGGATGTACGGTGAAGGTATATGACCCTGTGGCCATGAAGGAATGCAAGCGCCGTGTGGGCGATAAAGTGGTGTATGCAACAGATATGTATGATGCAGCCCTGAATGCCGATGCCTTGCTGCTGCTGACGGAATGGAAGCAGTTCCGTTTGCCCAGCTGGGGGGTAGTCAAAAAATCCATGAAAAGTCCGCTGGTCATAGACGGCCGTAATATTTATGATCCTCAGGAAATGGAGGAGGCTGGTATTGAATATTTAAGTATTGGCCGATAAGTCGTGAAAAATCGGTGAGGCCGTGTAATGAAAGTTTAAACGGCCTTCCCGATTATTGGATTCATTAATTAAATTCATTGTAAAGCTGACTGATATGACACAGAAAGATTTTGGTATGGTATCCATTATCATGCCGTCTTTTAATGCCAGTTCTTTCATAGCGGAGTCTATTGATTCCATTCTGCATCAGACCTATACGAATTGGGAGCTGCTGATTACGGATGACTGCTCGACGGACAATACCCAGGAAATTGTTGAAACGTATGCGGCGAAGGATAACCGCATTAAATATTTCCGTTTTACGGAAAATCAGGGTGCCGGTGCGGCTCGCAATCACGCGATAGCACAGGCAAAGGGACGCTTTATTGCCTTTTGCGATAGTGACGATTGTTGGAAACCTGAGAAGTTGGCTCATCAACTGAAGTTTATGGCAGAACACCGTGTAGGAGTTTGCTTCTCGTCCTATATCAAGTGTGATGAAGCCGGAGAGGAACTGGGAATGGTAGTAGCCTACAGGAAAATTACGTATGCCGATATTGTCCGCAATGACTATATTGGCTTCCTGACCCTGATTTACGATACAGCGGAAATTGGAAAGATCTACATGCCAGTACTCCGTAAACGTCAGGACTGGGCCATGAAGATTTTACTGTTGCAAAAGATTCCGGTAGCTTATGGCTTGTTGGAACCTTTGGCTTATTACAGGATTCGGACGGATTCGCTTTCGAGAAACAAGAAAAAATTGGTGAAGTATAATGTTCAGGTGTATAGTTCGGTATTGCATTACAATGTGATTCGGGCATGGTGTATGTTTCTGTTCGTCTTTATGCCACATTATTTTGCCAAGGCTTTACGTCTGAAAATCATAAACCGATAGTGAGTATATGCGCAGCAATCAACCTTTTTGGCAATTATTACGTTTCAGCCTGGGCGCGGATGCCAATTTTCCCTGTTCACTGTCTCCACAGGAGTGGATGGAAATATTTGCAGAAGCCAAGCGGCAGGCTGTCGTGGGCATTCTGTATGCCGGGATAGAGCGTTTGGCTGTTGAACAGCAACCTCCCCGGCAGTTGATGCTTCAGTGGTACGCCTATGTGCGGCAGATCCGTATATCTAATCAGGTGCTGAATCGGGATGCGGTGCGTTTGGTGAATTGGTTTGCTCAATATGACTTTTATACTGTGATCCTAAAGGGGCAGGGACTGGGATTGTTGTATGCCGATCCCATGTTGCGTCAGCCGGGCGATGTGGATATCTGGGTGACAAGAGGCAGGCGGAAAGTGTTGGATTTCCTGAAACGGCAGGGACTGAAGAGCCATGTGATGTATCATCATATGGATTTGCACGGTGTGGTTCCGTCGGCAACGGAAGTTCATTTTATGCCTACTTTCTTGCATTCGCCGTGGCACAATTACAGGTTGCAGCGCTTTTTTTTCCGACAATTGAACAGTCGGACCTTTGAAAGCCGTGCTCTGGCAGGCGATGCCGGAAACATTAATGTGCCGTCTGCGGTATTTAATCGTGTGTTTGTGTTGGCCCATCTGTACCGTCATTTATTGACGGAAGGCGTGGGTGTGCGGCAGGTAGTAGACTATTACTACGTATTGCAGGAAAAACTGACGGAGCCTGAACGGACGGAAACGGTGAAAGTGTTGCGGCAAACGGGAATGGCGCGGTTTGCAGCTGCAGTGATGTACGTATTGCAGTATTATCTGGGATTGCCGGAATCGCAATTGCTGTTGCCTCCAGATCAGAAGAGAGGGCTTTTCCTGTTACAAGAATTGCAGCGCTCGGGTAATTTCGGGCATTATGACAAACAAATGCACCGGTCGGGGCATAACAGTAAGCTGGCCCGTCTGATATTGATTATGCGCAGAAATTTTCGCTTTCTCCACGATTATCCGGCAGAAATATTATGCTATCCGATATTTCGCATATACCATTTTATATGGCGCATGTTTGTATAGATATATGACTTTATCATACTTAGGTAAAGACACACAGATGACGGGAGTGATTCGCAGCGGGCGGAGGCTTCCGTTTTTTTGTTGCGGGAACGGGGGAGTGTTTTTCGGGCGGAAAGGGGTGGCGGTAAGGCGAAAAGGGTTATCTTTGTAGGACTGCGGCCGGCCCGGGAGGGAGCGGCGGCAGGACGAAATGGAAAAACAGAACAAATACATGGATACTGCGGAAACTACAACGCGAAGCCGGCGACTGGCACGCAACACGATGATGCTGTACGTGAGGATGGTGCTGATGATGCTGGTGGCCCTGCTGACGGGGCGCCTGATATTGCAGGCGCTGGGCGTGACGGACTACGGCGTGTATAACGTGGTGGGCGGCGTGGTGGCCCTGTTCGGATTTATCGAGGGGTCGCTGGGCAGCGCTTCGTCGCGGTTTATCACGTTTGCGCTGGGGCGCGGCGACGAGGCGGACCTGAAGCGGGAGTTCAGCTGCGTGGTGGGCATACACTACGCGATGGCGGGACTGGTGTTGCTGCTGGCCGAGACGGTGGGGCTGTGGTTCGCGTGGCACAAGCTGGTGATTCCGCCTGACCGCACGGAGGCGGCTTTCTGGGTGTACCAGGGGGCGGTGGTGGCCAGCGTGGTGATGCTGGCGTCGGCGCCGTACAACGCGCTGATTATTGCCCACGAGCGGATGCGGGCCTTTGCCTGCATTTCGGTGTTCGAGACGCTGGCACGGCTGGGCGTGGTGGGGCTGCTGTTCGTGCTGCCGGGCGACAGGCTGGTGTGGTATGCGCTGCTGACGGTGGCGGTGCAGGTGGCGGTGAGGATGGTGTATGCGGGCTACTGCCGGCGTACCTTTGCCGAGAGCCGCTGGCGATGGACGTGGGACCGGGAACGGATGCGGGCCATCTTTGCCTACGCCGGATGGGTGCTGAACGGCAACCTGGCGGTGGTGGGGTGTACGCAGGGCCTGAACGTACTGCTGAACCTGTTTTTCGGACCGCTGGTGAACGCGGCGCAGGGCATTGCGATGCAGGTGCTGACGGCGGCCAACCAGCTGTTTGCCGGATTCCAGACGGCGGCCAATCCGCAGATTACGAAGAGCTATGCGCAGGGTGACCTGGACTATATGCACCGGCTGGTGCTGTCGGTGTCGCGCCTGTCGGCCTACCTGATGCTGGTGGTGGCGCTGCCGCTGATGTGGGAGGCGCCGTACCTGTTGAGGCTGTGGCTGGGGCAGGTGCCGGAGCACGCGGTGGACTTTGTGCGGATTTTCCTGCTGGTGGGGCTGAACACCACGCTGGTAGGGCCGACGGTGATGGCGGTGCACGCCACGGGGCGCATCCGCCGCTTCCAGCTGGTGGAGGGCACGCTGCTGCTGACGGTGGTGCCGGTGGGGTACGTGCTGCTGCGCGTGGGGCACGTGAGTGCCAACCAGGTGCTGCTGGCTTACCTGGGCATTGAGGTGCTGACGCAGCTGGTGAGGGTGTGGCTGGTGTACCCGATGATCGGGCTGCGCGTGGCGCAGTATTACACCAAGGTGATGTGGCCCATTGTCAAGGTGGGCGTGGTGGTGTGGATGCTGCCGGCCATGGCCTACCCGTGGGCTCATGCCCATTTGCCGGAGCTGGCGGCCTGCGCGGTAGTGGTGGCGACGTGTGTGGCCTCGACGGCATTGTGGACATACGTGCTGGGGCTGAACCGCAAGGAGCGTCGCTACGTGTGTGAAGTGGCGGCCGGGCGGCTGGCGCGCTGGCGGCGCACGGACAGACTTAAAGGAGAGGAGAAGGAATGATGGACCATATACGTTTGAGTTTCGTAATACCGGTGTACAACGCCGGGCCGTACTTGGAGCCGTGCCTGCGCTCGCTGGAGGAGCAGGGCCTGAAGGAGGGGGAGTATGAGGTGGTGTGCGTGGACGACGGCAGCACCGACGGCTCATGGCAGACGCTGCAAAAATGGGAAGGGAGGAAAAAATTTTTCCGCGCCTTGCAGGAAAAACACGGCGGCGCCTCGTGTGCCCGCAACCGGGGGCTGGAGGTGGCGCAGGGAAAGTACGTGTGGATGGTGGACGCCGACGACCTGCTCGTGCCCCGCTGCGCCCCGCGTCTGCTGGAACGCATGGAGCGGGAAGAGCTGGACGTGCTGACGCTGGGCGTGCAGGACTATACCGACGAGACGCACCGGGGCGCGGTGAGCAACGTGGCGCACAAGCTGCCGGGCGTGGTGACGGGACGGACCTACCTGCTGCACTGCGAGGTGGAGATGGCGTGCTGGTGCCTGCTGTTCAGGCGCGAGGTGGCCGTGACGCACGGGGTGCGCCTGATGGAGGGCATCACGCTGGAGGACCTGGAATTTGCGCCGCACCTGCTGATGTACTGCCGCAGGGTGGCTTCGGAAAGCCGGGTGTGCTATTACTACCGTCACAACATGGCGGGCATCAGCAAACGGAAGACGCCGGACTTTTACACCTACCGGCTGGCGTGCTGGCTGAAGGTGATGGACCGCCTGCAGGAGCATGAGCGGCAGGCGGGATGCCTGGGGCCGGTGATGGGCGACAAGGCGTATATGCTGCTGCTCTTCCTGTGGGAGAGCGACCTGGGCCTGGCGGAGAAGATGCGCTACGTGGACCTGATGGAGCAGCACGGCGTGTTTGGCCTGCTGCGCAACCGGAAGATGATTTACAAGCGGCGCCACAGGCTGGCGGCCGCCGGCTTCAGGCTGCCGTGGGTGTATCGTCTGTTTTTGCGGCAGCCGTGGCTGAGGCCCCGACATTGAGCGGAAAGCGGTTTGCATGACATACGGAAGCGTCCCCGTCGTTCAGCACCTTAACGGAAAATGGCTGAACGGCGGGGACGCTTCAGCACGGACGTGACCGGCTGTTTTTATTTATATACCCACCGGGTGAGGACATTACACGGGGTGGCGACAGCAAATTTGTAGAATTTGGAGGACGGATACTGGCTCAGGTCGACAACATAGCGGCCGGAACGGGCCTTGACCTTTCCGACAACTTTCCATTCGTCAGTTCCGCCGGAGGCAAAGTGGTTGGTGGTGGCCATGTAGATGGTGGCATCGGCCGAGGTCTTTTCGGCTTTCCAGCTCAGAACAACCGTGTGGTCGTAGGGATGTGAGGCGAGGTCGTAGATGTCGGTAGGGCCGAAAAAGGAGATTCCGTCGCGCTCGAAGGCCACTTCCTGCGGCACCTCGAAGCCCATGAAGCGGCTCAGGGTGGGCTGGATGTCAACCAGCGAGAGCGAAGCATGGGTGAAATGGCGGTTGAGCTGCCTGATGTTGGTGGAAATCCATACGCTGCGTTCGCGGTTGAGCTGTCCGCCGTGGTCGTGTCCGCTTTCGTTGCGGCCGTGGTCGGTAGTTACGATAACCATCCACTCCTCGTCGAAATGGGCTTCGCGATATTGTACGGCCTGCCAGATGAGGCCCACCAGTTCGTCGGTCTTGCGGACGTAGCGGTCCATGTAAGCACCGTCGCCGAAGAGATGGAAGCCGGAGTCGGTATACCACAGATAAACCCAGCTGAGGTCGGGGGCGTCACGCCGGATACATTGGGCGGCCTCGTGGCTGACAACGGAGTCGATGCTGAAAATGTGCAGCTGGTCGGGGCGTGGCGGGAAACGCGTTTCGTCGAGCTCGTAGCCGTCGTAAACGTAGTCGACGGTCAGGTTGCCGGTTTCGGGCTTTCCCGCTCCGATTAGTACGGTGCGATTGTCGGTCCAGCTGGAGAAGAGGGCCGTTTTACAAGGCTTTTTCTGGGCTTTGGCCAGACGGAAGATTGACCAGTAGTTGTAGTTGGGTTTCAGGTTTGAATTGCCGTTTACCCGATGCTTGTTCATCCACGTACCGGTCAGGATGTTCATATAGCCGATGGCCGATATGGTAGGCGTTTGTGAGTAGCCGCCCACTTCGCCGCCGGTGTAGGCGCGGGCGTAGCCGCCCTGGCGGGCAATGTCGAAAATATGGGTGGGACGGACCCGCTCGATGTAGTCGGCCGGAATGCCGTCCAGTACGATGTAAACGGCCTTGCGGGTCTTGGCCTGGGCAGAGCAGAGGCAGAACAGCAGGAGAAGGCAGGATAAGCAGGTTTTCATGTGTCGGTTTATTTACGGATTACAACAATGTTGAGACTCTTCTGGCCGTTGACGGGCACGGTTTTTGCTTCCAGACGCTTGCCTCTGACGTGGAGCACTTCGGTAGTGAGTGTGCGGAGGCTGAAAAAACCGTGTTTGTCGGTACGTACGGTTTGTCCCGCACTTTCGATTACGGCATTTTCAACGGGGTTGGCCTGCACGTCGCGAACGTATCCGGAAACGCTGATGGGCGCTTCCTTGATTGTGGTGCCTGAGGTTGTCGCAGCGGGTCCGGACGTGATGTGCTGCTCGTGGCTGAGGTCAACGCCGATGGTGCGGCGCAGGGCTATCTGGTCGGAAGCCGTGCCTACCTGCAGCTCGAACTGGCCGGGCTCAACGGTATATTCCATTTGGGCATTGTAGAGTCCCAGGTCCTGTACGGGTACGTCCAGCTGTACCTTTTTTTCCTGACCGGCCGGAATCATGACTTTGGCAAAGGCTTTCAGCTCCTGAACGGGGGTCACTACGCTGGATACGAGGTCGCGAACGTACACCTGCACCACTTCCTTGCCGTCGGTCGGGCTGCTGTTGCGTACGCTGACGCTCAGATGTATGGTGTCGGTGGGAGCGTAGTCGGTCTTGTCCGTGAGCAGATTGCTGTATTCAAACTTGGAGTAGCTCAGTCCGTGGCCGAAAGCCCATAGCGGTCCGGGTGTTTCAAACACGTAGTCGCGGCCCGGCCGGTTGGGCTGACCCGGCTGGTGATAGAAGCCGCGGTCGGTGGGCAGGTGGTTGTAGTAGCAGGGCATGTTGCCCGTGCTTTGCGGGAAGGAATAGTTGAGCTTGCCCGAGGGATTGACTTTCCCGAACAGAATGTCGTAGAGGGCATAGCCTCCCTGCTCGCCGGGATACCATTGTACCAGAATGGCCGGAACATGGCGCTTGACCCACGGCATGGCAAACGGTTTTCCGGCAAGCAGCACTACGATGACGGGCTTTCCGGTGGCCTGAACCTGCTCAATCAGTTCCTGCTGACGGCCCGTCAGGCTCATGTCCGAGAGGTCATATCCCTCGCCGCAGGTGGCGTTGGTATAGTCGCGGGCCAGCGAAGCACTGGCTGACCCTACGACAACGATGCTCACGTCGCATCGCCGGGCTGCAGCCACGGCCTGGCTGATGCCGTCGGCGGAGTCGGTGTGGAGGTCGCAGCCCTTGGCGTATTCAATGCGCAAGTCCTTTCCGGCCTTTTCTCTGAACGCTTCGAGCAGGGTAACGCCGTCGTGGTTGCTGCGGCTCCAGGTGTAGTCGCCAAACTGCACCTGGTCGGCATTCGGCCCGATAAGGGCTACCGACTTCAGTTTCCTCAGGTCGAGCGGAAGCAGTTGCCCGTTGTTTTGCAGCAGTACGACGGATTCTTCCGCAATCTGACGGGCCAGGGCCTGCTGTTGCGGGGTGTGTATGTTTTTCCGGAACGACTTTTTCGTAGGAAACTGGTATTCAAACAGCCCCATGGCAAACTTGGCCGTCAGTACGCGGCGCACGGCCCTGTCGATGTCGGCCTGGCTCAGTTTGCCCTGGTCGGCAAGGGTTTGCAGGTGGCGGTAGCAGTTGATGTCGGCCTCCACGTCGAGTCCGGCGCCGAAGGCCTGCAGGGCGGCTTCCTGATTGTTGCGTGCCGTGTGGTGGAAATAGCTGAGCATGTCAATTGACCCCCAGTCGGAGTAGACATACCCCTTGAATCCCCACGTGTCGCGCAGCAGGGTGGTCAGCAGATAGGGCGATCCGGAATTGGGCACGCCGTCCCAGGAATTATAGGACGACATGACGGCCCACGGCTGCTGTGTGCGTACGATATATTCAAACGGTTTCATGAATACGGAAAGCAGCTCGCGCTGGCCGCACGAAACTGACGAGAGGTTCAGTCCGCCGGTGGGTGCGCCGTGGGGGCCGAAGTGTTTGAGCATGGGTGAGATGCCGTGGTCCAGATAGCCCCGGACCTGCATGGCTCCCATCCGGCTGGCCAGTAGCGGGTCTTCGCCAAAACATTCCTCCACACGCCCCCAGCGCAAGTCGCGGCATACGTCGACTACGGGGCTGAGAGTCTGGGTAATGCCCAGGGTCTTCAGCTCCTCGGCTACGGCAGAGGCCATGCGGTAGGAGAGGTCCGTATTGAACGTACTGCCCAGGGCAATGGCCTGCGGATAGATGGTACAGCCGTCGTTCACGGCACCGTGGAGCGACTCGCTCAGCGTGAATACGGGAATGCCCAGACGCGTGCTGTCAATCATATAGCGCTGAACGTCGTTCATGATTTGGAAAGCTTGGGGGCCGGTCATGGTGATGCCCTCGAAAAATCCGATGCCGGCGTCACGGCATACGGCATGCAGTTTTTGCGGATTGAGCTTTCCGTTGTCAAGAATCATGTGGCAGCCCATTTGCATGAGCTGGGCCGTCTTCTCTTCCGGCGTCATACGCGACATCAGGTCGTCAACCCGTTCGGGGATACTGACCGAGGGGTCTTTGTATTTAATGTATTCGGCCTGCAGACGCATGGTCGGACTCAGGCAACAACCGGCCAGTACAAAAGGTAGTAGTAATTTTTTCATAACAGGATAAGGCGATTTAAAGGTTGTTTTTGGCCGGGTGACGCGGCTCTTGCGTCCGACCGACAACAAATTTATGGAAAAAGTAGCGGATAGAGTCATGAATCTTGCGGATTTCGTCTGCATGACATGAAAAAAGCCCTGCCGTATGGTGTCGGTAGGGCTGTGGGCTTGGGCAGGGGAGTTATTGGCCGTGGATAAAGTCTTCGATTTCGCGAACAGCTTCGCGGGTCTTTCGGCGTACGTGGCGAAAATGAATGATACCGAGAACGGCACCGATAACAAATCCTACCGCTCCGCCGCAGCAGATGTATGGACCTCCTGATTTGGTGTAGCTCTCGTAGAGAAACAGGGCAAACCATCCGATGACAAAGGGGATGCTGAAATAGAGCCAGCGCTGGTTAAGACGGTCCATGCGCAGCAGAGAGTGGCTGATTTCGACGAGGCTGCAGCGGGCCATGTCGGACGGGCGAATTCCTTTGGAACTGAAGTGCTGGTACACATAAGCTGCAAGCAGGAAACACGTAGTGAGTACCATGAGAATGAACGAATAGTCCAGAAAAGAGAACATGCCGTTGCAATAGAGCAGGCCGAAAATGATAATACAGTTTATTCTGCGTCTTTTGCGCTGCAGGTCGTTTAGCTTGTTTCGGGCCGACTGTTTGATGAGTTTTTCGTTGACAAGGCAGGTTTGGTTGAGCTTTTGTTTGAGCAGCATAATTTGCCGGCGCATTTCGTCGAATGTAGCCTGTTCGGGAACGGGGGTGGAAGTCATAGAGTCGTTCATGACGGAAAACTTTTTTATTGGAGGTTAGACATCTTTTTCAACGATTCCTTGATACGGTAGAGACGCACCGACACGTTTTTGGCAGAGATGCCCACAATGGCGCCTATTTCTTCATAGCTCATATTTTCAAGCCAGAGCAGTACGATGGCGCGGTCAAAGGGGCGCAGACGGTGGATACGTTGATAGAGCTGGCGGATTTGGCGGGAGTCTTCGTCCGAATCGGTGAAGAGGTTGGGGTGCTCGGGGATCGGAACGCTGGGATGTCGTCGCTTTTTGCGCTGCCAGGTGAGGCAGGTATTGAAACTGACTTTCCAGATCCACGTGTCAATCTGGCTGAGTTGTCGAAAGGAGTCGATGCCCCGCCAAAGGTTGATGAGTACTTCCTGAAACAGGTCGTTGATCTCGTCGTTATCGTGAGAGAACATGAAGCACACGGTATAGATGGTGCTCTGATGGGCCTCAATGGCTTTTGTAAAAGTTGATTCGTCCATAATATCCGTATCTTATCGGTTCGTTTCTGCCCGTTAGATGCACGAGAGAGGCAAAAAACTACATCAGGCAAGTGCTTTTTTTGCAAAAAAAGCGAAGTCCTGCATGAATGAGCGGAAGAGCAAGAAACATACATGGCATATCAGCCTTGGAGCGGATATGCCATGTATGCCAATATGCAGAAAACGGGGAGTGGAGCCTAATAGTATATGATTTTGCGGTCAACGGCTCCTATGGGAGTTTCGCCCGATACGATGAGCAGGCCGGTCCAGTTTCCCTTTTCGTCCTGTTTGACATAGTGGTAGGTCAGCGTGTCGCCGTCGCTGACTTCAATTTTTACGACACGTCCTTCCTCGTCGTAGGTATATTTGCGCGAGTCCACGTAGCCGTCCATCTCGTTGTTGATGGAAAATTCCAGCAGCCGGCCCTGTTTGTCCCGCTTAACGTAGTCACTGGGCTGGTCGCCGTGTTCCGTAACGTTTCCGGCAGCGTCGGTCTCGGTCTTGCCGGTAGTGATGGGTGAGTCCTGCGTACTTTTTTGCCCGTTGTAGAATGTGTCTTCCGACGTCCCGGTCAGTTTGCCGGCCGTATATCGGTAACGCATGACGGAGGTCAGTTTGCCGTTTTCCGTCTTTTTGGTTTCGGCCAGTTTTCCGTCGGTTGTATATTGGTAGGCATATTCGGTTTTAGTGCCTTCAAATACGGTTGTCTTGCTTGTCAGTTTTCCGTTTCGGTCGTAGGTGCATTCGCTTTCTTCCGGATAGACACCCATTTCGCCCCAGGGGTCGGGCTTTCCGGCTCTGACCCATTTGCCGTTTTTCTTTTCTACGGTAAATACTTCCGTGACCACTTTGTTTGCTCCGCCTTTCACCGGCCCTGTGTCCGGAGTCATGTCGTATTGAAGCTGTCCCATTGCGCTTGTTGCGAACATCATGGCAGCAAGCGTCAGTAGTGTTTTTTTCATATCCATATCTTCATCTTTTGGAGGTAGGGTAAAATAATAAGAGTCGTGGAGGGTGCCGGATGGAGTGTCGCGTCATTCCTTCCGAGCGCAATATACACAAAATATCTTGATATGAATAAGTTTTATACAGAAAATAAAGATGCAGGGACGTCAGGCAGAATATCTTTATAGATTGTTTCCGCGTGTCATAAGCCGTATAGTTTGGATAAAAGTAGGAAATCGAACCCGTTTTCTTGATACGCAAAACATTGCAAATCAGTGAGAAATACTCTAATTCGGTGGAGATTTCTGCTCCACCTTTTATCTCCACCTTTTGCTCCACCTCGAACGGTAATATTTTGCCGTTTTTTGCGTGCCGGGGGAAAACAAAAAATCCCGATTTCGCTTGGAAATCAGGATTTTACTGTCTTTTACTTTTCTTCAAAGTGGTGCCACCAGGAATCGAATATATAAATTCAAAATCCTAAATTACAGCACTTTAATATCTTTGGAAAAATCCCCGAACCACTGAATCAGCCATATGCCAAATTCACCAATTTTCGATAGATTCTCGTTAATCATCCTTTGACTTTACAAAGGTAAGTGTTCGGTTCTATTCCTCCAAATATTTATATGATTATTTAGGGGTAGCTACAAGCTATTTTATAAAGTTTATCTTTTGATTATTAGTGGTTTAAGAAATGTCATTCAAATGCCAAAACTTTGTTTCTTTCCAATATATCTATAATGTCCTGTTCCTTATACAGAATCTTTCCTCCTATTTTGTAATATGGCAATTTGCCATTCATTCTATATTCAATGAGTGTTCTTTTTGTAATTTTGAGAGCCTTTGATAACTCTTGTTCTGTTACATAGCGGTTCCCGTCCAATATAGGTCTGTAGATTAAAGAGTTTGCATCCAACATTTTGGATATACCTTCCATGGCTTCAATAAATCTCTTGACCTCATTACTATCCTTATTCAATACCTGCTGTCCCATTTCCATTATTTGTATATGTTTTAAGGTTATTCCTTACATAGCTTAGAATATCTTCTTTTTTATAATAAATCTTTCTGTCTATACGACTGAAGGGGATTAGCTCTTTCTGTCTTAAAGACAACAGTTTTCTGTCTGATATATTCATAAGAATACATACATCCTGATTATCCAACCATTCATTCAGTTCAGATTTGGAAGAGTTCAGTCCTTTCAGTTGTTTTTCTATCTTGAACAATATGTCGTTCATTTCCATAAATGCACTGGCTTCTATGTTCACTATCTCCATAATCATTTGTTTAAGTGGTTGGTACAAAAATAGAATAGAAGGTTGTGGAACACAAGAGACTATCATCAAAGTGCATTATATTACATCAGATGTCATAGCGAAGCAACTGAACTATGCAGATCGGAGGGAGCTGAAATCCCTGTCTTATTTCGGGATTTTATAAGCAGACTATGTTTGGTTATTTGGGAAGGTGGATTTTCACTGTAATTGTGAGGTCGTATATGGGATATAAGGATAGCCGCCTTTGATTTACGGCTATGCGTCACGTCGGTCGCAGTTAATCCCTGTAATCTTTCCTTTAATTCCAATCCGTTTGCCGCCGCATTCTTTTTCAGGTGAATTTTCATGGCGTAAGCCATAAGGAAAATTCTCCTGAAAAAGAAATAAATGCGGCTGGCAAATCAGGGTTGGGATTTATCTTTGATGGAAGGGAGAAATATTTATAGGACTTCTTTTCTTTAAAATGAAAACTTTTCATTAAATTGCGCTCATAATAACAATAATGACTTTATGCAAGATATAAATAGACTGAAATTGGTTCTTGTTGAGAAGAAACGTACCAATAAATGGTTGAGTGAACAGTTAGGTATCAATCCTTCTACAGTGTCTAAATGGTGCACTAACTCTTCTCAACCTGATTTGGAAACTCTTATAAAAATAGCATCACTGCTTGAAGTGAACGTACAGGATTTGTTGAATACTCCTAAGGTATGAAAGTATGGCAATCAATGATAAAAAAGTAAAGTATGATTCCGGTATAAATGTTTTGGGTAGTATTCCTGATTATGGAGCAATGCTTGAATTTATTTGCGAGTACACAGGTAAGAAGTCAGAATCAGAGCAGGCGTTTTCTTTCAGAACACATAAAACCTTTAATAGATTCCTGGCTGCTATCAAAGCTTCCATTCTTCAGTTTGCCAATGATGATCAGAAGACTATGTTTCTTTCCGCTATCAGTTCAGATGATTTTTCTGTAAGAGAAAAATTGCTTGTATTGTTTTGGCAGTTGGTTTATGGTAACGCTCTTTTTGCTAAAGTGACCAAGGACGTTTTTATGAGAGCTATATATCAGGGGAGGACCTCTCTTTCTGTTATAGATGTATTGAGCTTGCTGCATCATATAAAGGAAACGGAAGAGGGGGAATTGAACTGGTCGGAAGAAACTTTGAAAATAACAGCATCCAAATATCTGACAATGCTTAAGAAAATGAATCTGGCTGAAGGTAAAACAGCTAAGGATATATGCCATCCTATCATTACAGGACAGCTGTTTGTTTATTTTATCCGTTGGATAATAGTTACATGTCCTGAGAACAGGACGTTGGAAAATCCATTTGTCATCTTTGGGTTTATGGACAAGAGAAGCATTATCGAGAGATTAAAAAAAGTTGAGTATCTTTCACTATGGCAGATCAGCCAGATGGGTGAAGATGTAACCATAGATTTGATAGACCATGAGTAGTACATTTCAGATAGAGCATAATCGTTTGTTTGGAGAACTGAGAGAAGTGCTTAAAACAGATATAGCGCGCATTACAGGTAAGGCAAATGGAGGAAGAAGCATCCTTTTTGTTTATCCTCCTGAAGATGATGATGCCTATATAGCGTATGCAAGAGAGAATTTTAATTCTGATGAATATTCTTTTATAGATTTAAGAACTCTTTTTACTGAGTTTGTTTCTGAACAAGGAATAGAACAGTTTCAGGAGAATTACAAGGAATTTGGAAATGAAGTTTTCTTTAGTGATAATTTCTATGAAGAAACTTTCTTCTATTATATAATTAAAGCTATAGAAAATTCCTATCAAATGAATAAGATTCCTGTCCTTGTTCATACAGGTGCTATTTATGGTATGGGCTTCTCCAATATCAATATTATGGAACATCGGATTGTGATGTCAGCCCAACTTCCATTGATTGCTTTTTATCCTGCTACTGTGGATAAAGATAACATTAACTTTTTGGGTAAGCAGATTGCTTCCAAATACCGCTGTATCGTAATAAAATAAATCAGAAACCTATTGATTAAAGATGTCTTATGAGTAAGATAAAAGATATACTCTCCATTGAATTGGAGAACGACATAAAAAATGTCATTGACTTGAATTCGCAAAATGAGGAAGATATAAAAGATGAACTGGATGGTTTTATCCTTACGGAAAGTCTTGCCAAACATTTATCTGATTTCCTTGATGTATTCTGTTCAGATATGAAGGAATCCGGTGTGTGGCTTAGTGGCTTTTATGGTTCCGGTAAATCATATTTCGCAAAGATGATAGGTTTCCTGATAGCCAACCCTGTTATTAAAGGAACCCCTATGCGTGACCGGTTTATGCCTAAACTTATTGGTCTTAAGAATAAGGAAATCATAGAGAATCAGATACGTTCATTGGATAAGACAGATTATCAGGTTACTCTGTTCGACTGTGCTAAAGTAGATTCCAGTCATGGCATATCGTATATGGCTATGAGCCATTTCCTGTTATCTTTGGGTTTTCTGAGTAACTGGATTGGAATGATGGAATTCAATCTGATGCTTGAAAACAGATATGACAAGTTCTTAGCTACAGTAAAGGAGCAGAATGCAGGAAAAGACTGGTATGACATAAGAAAAAAAATGTCAGCAGTTCCGGCTCTTAAAAAAGCCATTCTTACTTTCATGTCAGAAGATGAATATGAAGAAACCCGCAAATTGATTGATGAAAGAATAAAAACATACGATGCTACAAAACTGAAGGAAGATTTGAGTCTTTATCTGGAACATTATCCGGAAAAGAAAATCGTGTTTTTCATTGATGAAATGAGCGAAGCTTTAAGTCAGAAAAAAATTAATCTTTTGGATTTGGAAGGACTTTCGGAAGCCTTGTCTTCTCTTGGAAACAGAGTATGGACTGTGGGTATCGCACAACAGGCCTTTAATGATGTATTGAATGCATCCGGACTGAATATTCATCAGCTTAATAAGGTGGAAGCCAGATTCAAGACCCGTATTCCTATAGCTGCAGAGGAAATTGACACTATTATCCGTAAGCGACTTTTGGCTAAGACTGATTCAGGAAAAGAACAGTTGGAAGCTTATTATAATAAAAACAACGGTATGATTCAGGATATAACGCATATTGCCGGTGTTTCCTTGAATGCCACTAAAGATGAGCATACATACGCAGATTATTATCCGTTCTACGAGCATCAGTTCAAACTGTTGCAGTATTTCCTGTTCGGCTCAAGAGATACGGTAACTTCTCAAATCGGTACCCGCGGTATGTTGGTTTCTGTGTTCGATGTATTGAAAAAAGAAGCTATGACTGAAGCGGACGTATTTACGCATGTCAATGCTACGCAGCTATGCCGTCAGGCAGAGGAAAATATTCCGGAAGCATTGCGTATGCGCTATGAACAGGCAGATAACCATATCGGTAAAGAAGGTATGAAGTATGTAGAAGGAAGGGCTTTGTTGCAAACCATTCATTTCCTGGAGAAAGCCAATGCTTATACTACAATAGAAAATATCACCAAGTCGTATGTCCGCAGACCGGAAGACTATTACAGTGTGCTTGCTGAAGTAAAGAAGGCACTTGAAATATTGGTAGAGCGTAATGTCTTGATTACATCCGGTAATCAGTATCGTATCACCAGCCAGATAGAACAGCAGATTATCGATGATATGAATTCATTCTCCGCTGAAGTTTATCGTGTTCGTGCCGAGATAACCAAGATTTTGAAGCAGCAGAAAATTATCAAAATTTCGCAGACACTTACATCGGATGGACAGGCTATACCTTTCTGTGTGGAAAGCTCTCTTGGAGAGAATTTTGTAAATGCAGGAGAAAAATATATGAAAGTCAGCTTCTATGATGTCTTTCATGAAGATCATGCACAGCTTGTGGCTTCTGTAAAACAGGATACACAGAGCCAGAAAGGTATAATAAGTATCATCCCTTCATCTGTTTACGGAACAGAAATCTTTAATCGTGCACAGGAACTTTTGAAGATAGATTATATCGAAACCAAGACCTATCATACAGCCGATGAGAAGAAGGTAGTAAACAATATTGTTTCTACTAAGGAAGAAAAGATGAAATTCCTTACTGAATTGATTAATAAATCATATACGGAAGGAACAGCAGTCTATCTGTTTAACACTTATCAGTTGACTGATGCCAACTACCAGAAAGAAATAGAATCTCTCCAGCGCAAGATGTTTGGAAATATTTTCTATAAGAGACTGGGAGCGTCTTTATCCGATTCATTGGCAGTTAAAGTGCTTACGGCAAACAGTACTCAGCTGACTACCATGTTTGGCGGTTCGGAGGAATTTCGTTTCTTCGATTCTGCCGGAAAGTTTATCGGTGAAAATTTAAGTGTGGCAACAGAGATTTTAGAGAAATGCAAGTCGTACTGTACTGGAGATAAACTGGAAGAGGAACTTTCTGCACCTCCTACAGGGTATAAGTTCGGAACTATCATTACTTCTGTGGCTGCCTTATTCCGTGGCAACAAGTTGATAGCCAGGTTCAATGGAGAAGACTTCCATTCTGTATCGGATGCGCTTGAGGCTAAGATCTTCGACAATACCCGTAACTTTGCTAAAGCATCGTTCAAGGCTGTCATGAAATCCTTGTCTTATAACGATCGTCAGGAGATTGTAGATATTCTGAAAGAGGACTGCCAGTATAAGAAGATTACCGGAGACAATGCTCCTTCTTATAATTTGAATGATTTTGAGCTGGTCGATTGCATCCGTACACTTTCCAAACGTATGATGGATAAGGTAAAGGACAGAATCATGGGCGATGATGAAATGGAACTTCTGTTCAAACGTTCTGTTCAGGCACGTAATGTATTCAGTCAATATACAGCTGCCGTAACAGAAGCCAATTATATAGCTACCGCACGTACATTCCTTCAGGAAGCGGATGATTATATCAAGGCGGTAGAACAGGTACAGAAAGATTTAAAGTTCATAGATTCTGAGTTTAAGGCTATTGAAGAAGAACGTACTTTTATTCAAAATGTGACGGAGGAATTTGACAAGACAGGAAATGATATGAACCTGATTCGTGGCAAAAAAGAACAGTTTGAAGAGGCACGTGAAAAGGATTTGGTGGCTAATGCTCCATTAATGAAAAAACTGACTCAGGACATTAAGGATATTTATTACGATGTAATGAAGCATAAAGCCGAATTATTGTGTGAAGACGTTTTGGCTTTATTTGCTAAAACAGATGAACTGAAGAGTCAGATAGACCAATATCCTAAGGAATGGAATACAAAACTCTATCGCAAGATTGAAGAATTGGAAAAATCATGGAAACGATATGCAACTGTTAAAGTAAACTTAGATAAATGGAGCGTGAAGTGTAGCAATACAGGCATGTTATTGCGTGACATTGAATATAAGATTACGAATTTGGGTATAGATAAGCAGGAAATTAGTTTGTGGGATACAGAGATTATAACCCAAGATCCTTCACCAAAGAAACCTGATATCCCTAAGTTACCTGATGCTCCGATTCCGGAAGATAAGCCGGCACCAAAACCTATACAGCGCAATATGAAAGCGAAGTTGCCGAAGGGTACCGCTTCTGTTGCTGAATACAGGTCTTGGCTAAAACAGCAGTTGGCAATGCTGAATATGTTTGGTGAGGATGATATTTTGAATTTTGATAATTAAATAGTGATTAATAAGATCGTTTTTTATAATATAAATTTGATTTATGGATTGGATTTTTGATGGTATTGGAACTGAAATTGTTTCATTGATAGTAGGCTTATGTAGCGGAGGCTTTATCGGTTACAGAATAGGAATAAAGAATAAAGTTTCTCAGAGTCAGAAAGCAGGAAATAATTCAAATCAAACACAAATAGGGAGTATAACGAATCATGGAAATACAGAAAGCAGGTGATAATTCTCAGCAAATTCAAATTCAGAATCTTACGATAGGAATTGATGAAAAACGTGCGAGAGAGATTTATGATGAAAAATACAATATCGCCAAGAATAGTTTTACAGAGGAGGCAATAAAGATTGCAAATGAAAGAGTTAAGGATTTAGAAAATAAACTTATACCTAAGATGGAGGCTATTAATGATGGCTTGAAGGCTTTTGCTGATCCTAGTTTTCAATTATTGTTAGTTGAAGCTCAGAAAAGTGCTGCAGCTACTGAACGTGAAGTTGATTATGATTTATTATCAGAATTATTGGTTCATAGAATAGAAAGAGGTAGTGATCGTCATGTGAGAACGGGAGTTCACCGTGCTGTAGAAATTGTTGAGGATATATCTGATGAAGCATTATTAGCTTTGACGGTTGTTCATTCTGTTAATACTTTTATTCCAACATCTGCTGATGCAAATCAAGCATTGGATATATTAAATGATTTATTTGGAAAAATTATGTATTCTGAATTGCCTGTAAGTAATGATTGGATTGAACATTTAGATATTTTAGATGCTGTTCGTATAAATCAAATCGGAAAATTTAAGAGTATAGAAGATATTTATACAACAATGTTGAATGGCATAGCAGTTGTTGGTATAAAGAAAGACTCTGAAGAATATAATCAAGCAAAAGATATATTGCAAAAAAATGGGTTAAATTTTAATATGATTCTAGTAGAAAATGCATTAAATTCTGATTTTGTTCGGATTAGAATTAACAACATTGAAGAAATTCAAAATATGCAGATAGTACTTTTTGTAAATGGGAGCAAGAATTTCATACCTTTTTCCGATATACAAAAACAAGCAATCCATTCAGTTATTGAATTATATTCTAAGGATTCTAATTTAATGACCAAGGTAAAGAAAACTTTTATGGATGAATGGATGAAACGTCCAAATCTAAATAAATTAAAGCTTTGGTGGGATAAGCTTCCTTATGCATTTTCAATAACCTCTGTTGGTAAGGTATTAGCTCACGCCAATGCTCAGAGATGCGATAAGACGTTACCTCCATTGAATTAGTTATTTTATTTTAACAATAATATAAATTCTTGTTGTGTATGAAACTGATAGATCATGTACTCCATATACGCAGCCTGATACAGCAGGCCATTGACAACCGTTTTTCCCGTTTGGGACTGGAAGCATCGGAGGAAAAAGAACTTCAGGAAAATACTTCAACCGGTAACAGGGAGAAAAGAAACAGACTGGAAGCCATTATTGAAACGCATAAGCAGGCGTTAGGTAATGATTATGCAGAAGCGAGAAAGGAAACCATCAATGAATGTACCTTCACGCTTTTCAATCGTCTGGCAGCTCTGAAGGTGATGGAAGACAGGGAACTTTTCCCGGAAGTAATCCGTCGCCGTGTGGAGCATGGAAACCTTTCGTATGCGCATAAACAATGGCTGGAAGAATATACGGATGAACGGAATGCGGAACGTATGGGCTTGAAGCATTTCCTGGAAGATAAATTTCAGGAGCTTTCCGAAAATTACAAGGTCCCTTTGTATAGCCCCGATTATGCATACGCCATGCTGCCTACAGCCGATGAATTGTTTGAAATTATTACTGCTTTCAACGAAATAGAACAGGATGCGGATTGCGGTGCGGATATTTGGAAAGGCGATGATATATTGGGCTGGTTGTACGAGAACTTCAATACAGTAGAGAAACTTGCATTAAAAGATTCCGGTGATAAAACAGAATATGACAAGGTCTCTTTACAGAGCCAGGTATATACTCCTCAATGGGTAGTAAAATTCTTGGTGGACAATACATTGGGAAAGATGTATTTGGAAATGTATCCGGAGAGTAATTTTATCTATGATGAAGATGGTGAGGTGAAATATCTGATTGCTAATGCGCCTACTTCACAAATGCGTCATCCGAAGAAGCTGGAAGAATTCAAACTTATAGACCCGGCTTGTGGTAGCGGAAACTTTCTGATTTATGCATTTTCACTGTTCTATGATTTGTACCTGAACCAGATAGACCAGTATGATGCTGATTATTCACGCAGGGATATACCGAAACTGATTGTGGAAAACAACCTTTATGGTGTAGATTTGGATGAACGTGCAGTACAGCTTACCCAAATAGCTTTGTTTATTAAGGCTATGCAACTGAAAGGACGTAGAGGAGCTATGCCTGCCTATACGCATGTGGTAAGTACACATTTTGAACTTCCAGAGTATAACCAGGTCGAAGCTGCTTTCATGTTGGGTTCAGACTGGAATGAAGCACAACAAAAAACAATCCGTTCTATTTGGGAAGATTTACGTGCTGCATATAAATTCGGCTCTTTGATTCGAGTAGAAGAGCAGTTGGATGCCTTACTGCCGGTAGATTCTTCAGATATGTTTGCCAATCAGTGGAAAGCGGATATGTTTGATTTCAAGCATCAGATGATTACTACTTTGCGCAATCAGGTTCATCAGTGGACAGGAGAAGGCAGCAATGAATATTCATTGTCAAAGGCGAACGATGCCATTACTTTTTTGGATATTCTAAGTACGAAATTTGATGTGGTTGTAGCAAACCCTCCTTATACAGATAGTGGAGATTTTGGGAATGAATTGAGAAATTTTGTGAGTATAAATTACTCCAAACCATTGAAGTTTAATTCCAATCTTTATGCTTGTTTTATCAAAAGATGCTGTGAACTGGCTGGTGATGATAGCAAGGTGGGGATGATTCATCCTATGACTTTTATGTATATAAAGACATTTGAAGATGTTCGAAAATATATACTAAATCATACTCATATTAATTTATTTGTTGAATATGGTCTGAGTAATTTGTTTGGCACAGTGATGGTTGATCCAGCTTTCTATGTGTTGGAGAAGGATGGTGACACAAAGAATAATGATTCATTATTTATTTCACTAGATCAATACACAAGGACACCTCATGAAAAATATAAAAAGCAATATTGTCTGGAGGCATTAAATGATATTGTGACTAAATCGCAAAATAAGCATGTCTATCAACTACCTCAATCAAAATTAAAAGGAATAAAATCTTATCCTTTTATTTATTGGATTTCGGATGAGTTTAGAGAAGCATTTAATACTTGTTCTTTTAATGAAATAAGTAATATTGTGGAAGGATGTAAAACGGCTAATAATTATAAATTTCTACGATTTTGGTGGGAGAAAAATGAAAAACACATTGCTTCTCTTATGTATCCTATGTATGCTAAAGGTGGAGAATTCTGTAAATGGTATGGAAATTTGTGGTTAGTGTTATTGTGGGGAGAAAATGGAACATATTTAAAAGGTGATATTAAAGCGACTCCTAATAATGAGCAATATTATTTTAAAGAAGGAATAACATTTACAGGTGCTGGGTCTAAGGGAGTAAGTTTTAGATATCTTCCAAAGGATTCTGTGTTTGATACTGGTTCTAGGTCTATATTTTCAGATGTAGTGAATGTTTATATTCTTTTATCTATCTTAAACTCTTCATTGGGAAGTTATGTGTTTGGTTGTCTAAACCCTACTGTAAATACGACAGTTGGAGATATAAAACGAATGCCATATAAATCACCTGATGTTTGTCACGGTAGAATTTTAGATTCATTAAGTGAATCTTGTGTAAATATAAAAAGACATTTATGTAAGTATATTATAAGGGAGATTAATTATGAAGGTTCCCCAATAACAAATTTGAATAACATAGATGATTGCATAGCAACCTTTTATAAAAATGAAAGTGCTTTATTAACACTTGTACTTTTAAATGAATCTGTTATAGATGTGGTTGTATTTGATGTTTATGAACTATCAATTCATGACCGTCAAATGGTTATAGATAAAGAAGGTCTTCCAGTTGGTGATTACAGTGTTTCCTCACAAGCCAAAGAAGCCTATAAAGAATGGCTATTAACCAATACCGAATTCCCTGCTTCACAAGAAGTATTAGAGCATATCGACTCATTGGAGATAAACGAAGATCAACCGTATATTGATGACTTTGAATCACTCTATCAGAATAACAACGGATGGGAAGAATTCTGCATCAAGCATAAGATGAATCCGATAGAAGTATGGTATCAGTTTAAAAATGCCGGTATATTGCCGCCACAACGTACACAGGTATTGGCTTTTGAACTGATAACAGACGTAATCCGTAGTGTATTGGCAAAAGATGATGATGGGGTAATTCCATTGACAGAACGTATGGGTGAAGAACAGTTGGCTGGTCGTATAGAGCAGGAATTGGTGGAGCGAGGATATAACTCGGCACAAATCTCACAGATTATTCAGTTGCTTGGAACACCATTGGATAAATATTTGCAGGAAAAGTTCTTCAAACAACTGAGTGATCATCTGAATCTCTTTATGTATCTGCCAAAGACTCCGTTTATCTGGCATCTGACAAGTGGTCCGCATCATGCCATAGAACTGTATATCAGTATCTATAAGTGGAGTCGTGATACAGTGTTCCGCATAAAGAGTGTCTATATAGCCAATAGGGAAACTGCCTTGAACGACCGTCTTTCGGGTGTAGATATCAGTACCGTCAATGGTAAGCTTGAAGCTGCAGAACTTAAAGAACAGTTGAAAGAACTGAAAGCGTTTGCGGAAAAGATAGATGAACTGTTGGCAAGCGGTTACGATCCGAAATTAGATGACGGTGTAGGCAAGAACATTGCTCCTTTGCAGAAGGCAGGCTTGTTGAGTTATGAGGTGCTGAATGCCGGACAGCTCAAAAAATACTTGAATGCTGACTGGTAATAGGATTACAAAAAAGAAAAGATTATGGAGGAAAATTCACTATACGATAAAAAATCTCTCCGTGAGATTACCGGAAAGAGTGCAGACTGGAACGAAGTGGCGAAAGACTGTGTGGCTTTCAGTAATGCACAGGGTGGCGTGATAGACTATGGCATAGAAGATGATGCGGATGCACCACCAGCAGACCAGAAAGTCTCAGAAGATGTTGCCATTAACTTGGAGAAAAAAATAAATGGTAAAACACATAATGTGTCTGCCCATGCCGAGATCCTGACGCATGAAAACGGTGGGCAATATATCCGTCTGCATATAGCACGTGGAACTTCTTCTGCTTCTACTACCTCCGGTAAATATTTCACACGGGTAAGTGATGAAAGTAGGCCACTTACAGGAGACGACATAACCCGCCTTTCTGCTGAAAAAGGTTATTATCGTTGGGAAGATGAGGAAAGCAAATGGAGCTGGAAAGATGCTGACAAGGAGAAATTAAATATGCTGCTTCAAAATTTACGGAATTCAAACCGTGTGTCAGATTTCGTAAAACAGAAAGAGGATAAGGAGCTGTTGGATTATTATTTCCTGACAGTGGAAGAGTCGGATAAAATGACCAATTTGGGAGTGCTTTTTATCGGAACCCAATCGCAACGAGGCAGACTGATGAATGCGCCTGTGGTGCAGTGTATTCAGTTTGACCAGTATGGGGATAAGGTATGGAAATACCTGATTGATGACTTTACCAAGAATCCTCAGGAAATCATTGAAGCGATATGGAACAATGTGCCTGTTTGGAGGGAAAGCAATGAAATCAGTGACGGACTGTTCCGCAAGGAAATTCCTGCGTATGACGAAGCGGTAGTCAGAGAATTGACCTGTAATGCGTTGGTGCACCGCCCTTATACGGTGAGAGGAGATATTTTTATCAATATCCATCCGGACAGGATTGAAGTGGTCAATCCTGGAGCATTGCCATTGGGAGTAACTCCGCAGAATATTCTTCATAAAACGGTAAAAAGAAACGAGCATTTTGCCAATTTGTGCTATGCCTTTCAAATGATGGAGCGTGAAGGTTCCGGATATGACAAGATGTATGAAGTGCTTCTGTCCAATGGAAAACAGATTCCAATAGTTGAGGAAGGTGATGATTATGTGAAGGCTATAGTAGGAAGACGAATTATCAGTCAGGAAGCCATCAAAGTAATTCGTTATGCTTTGCAGGTAACAGAACTCCGTCAGAAGCAAATTATCTGTTTAGGGCTGATAGCCCAGCATGAAAGTATTTCGGCGGCAGATTTGATTAAATTGCTGAATCTGAAAAATCGTGATGCTCTTTCTCCATGGCTTGATAAGTTAGTGGATGACGGTATCGTAGAAACTTCAGGTAGAAAGAAGGGAAAGGAATATCGGGTTTGTTCTCATATACTTAAAGAAAGTGGTTATAAAGGACAGACATCCTTGAAAAGAATAGAACCTTATAGACTTCGTGAATTAATTATCGAAGACTTGAAAATATATGAATGTGCTTCTTTAAGGGATATTCAGCAGAGAATAGGAGATGAGATTAGTTATCAGAAATTGTGGAAACAATTGGATAATATGATAAAAGAAGGTATTTTGGAATCTACAGGTAAAAATAGATGGACAAAATATAGGCTTAAGAAATAATATTCTCTCTCTTGAAATTGAGAATAAAGAAAGAGATAAAATCGATTTTGAAAGGGAGAAATAAAAGATATGAATTGTAATATGTTGATTATTAGGGATATTCTCTCTTTCGAAATTAAGAATAAAGAAAGAGATAAAATCGATTTTGAAAGAGAGAAATGAAAGAGATAAAGCTTTAAATATAGAAAATCATGATTGATAAATGGTTTCAAAACGATATAAATAAAGTATTGGCTGTACATGACCGTGTGGTAGTGACAGATGCTTTAGGAGAAGGCAGATTCCTGTTGGATTATTTGCCTTCGGATGTAGTGGTGATCAATACTGGCAATGAGGAAATAGATGAGATTGAGGCGAGATACAAAGCTGAAAAAGACTGTATAGGCAAGAAGGTGGTATTCTATAAGCAGAATACGCCAGACTCCTTATGCTTTCTGTTAGAGTACGCGGAAACATACGGTTGTATTGTGTTGGATGATATGGAGGCTTATATCAGAAAACATCTGTTTGAAGGTATAAAGGAGAATACAGAATTAGGAAAGCAGGAACTTCTGATGGCTGCCAAATTAAGTAAGGGAAAAGACTTGAATTGGTGGCATGGGGTAAGTAAGGGAATAATCAAACCACTGGATACGGACGGACTGGTAATAGACTTACTACACCATCCTAAAGAGACTAAAAAGAGTATCGATAGGGATGTATGGAAGATTTTTGAATCGGAAGTCTATAGCCTTATCTCAAAACCACAGACAGAACAGCCGGTGGAAATATTGGCACAGTCGGTAGCTGATACTATATTTGACGGACTGATTCATAATAATATATCAGACAGACTTTTGAAAATCTATTATAAGTGTGTGGACAGTAATTCAATGAGGGAGCCTTTACTGAACTATATCGAGAAATATAAAATACCTCAAGATATGTCTGTATTGGATACTCATCCGGACCATTGTCTTATGGAATTGGACAGACAGTATTTCAAGCAACTCAGTGTTGCATTGGAGAACAATGAATATATTATCGGATTTCAGCAATATATTGACAATCGAACTAAAAGTAAGAAGGCAGAAGCATATAAGGCTGAATGGTTGAAGGATGTAAAGGTATTGCTTGACTTCAAGAATGAGAAACTTTATGAAATCAATACCGTTTCTCAACTGGCAACTTATTATCAATCACATTTTGCTCCTTTGGATTCAGCCATAAGACATTTGTATGTGGCATGGCTTCAGGAAGAAAAACTATTGCGCCCATATCAATACAGATACGAACAATATAATAAAGAATTGCTTGACCGTTGGTTTGGGCTTATAGATGGATATAAACCAACTCAAAGAAAATTTATAGCTGATAAACTTTCCGGAAACGGACGGATAGCGGTAATAGTTTGTGACGGGTTGAGACTAGAAATAGCAGAATCCATAGCTGATAAGATTAAGGTTAAGGGAAAGAAGGATGTGGCTTTTGCTGAATTGCCATCTGTAACAGAAAATGGCATGAGTTCACTTTTCGGTTGTGCGGAAGTAGAAGATGTTGCCCAAACAAGATATAACAATCTGAAGACCTTAATCCACGCTGTTGAGGTTATCCAACTGGAAAAGCTCAACAGCGGAGTGACGGCAAATAAGTTAGTATTGATGTTCGGTGATATAGACCAGGTTGGCGAAAAGAAACAACTGGCTGGATTGAAAGATATAAATGCATACGAGGCTTTTGTATCAGAAAAAGTAAATGAACTCTTTAGTATGGGTTATAGTAAAGTGTATCTTACGGCCGATCATGGATTTGTGATAACCGGTATATTGGATGAAGCGGATAAAATTCCGGTTCCAGATGGTGATATAATCAAATCGGAGGAAAGGTTCTGTCTGGCAAATGATACTTTGGAGGATGAAAATATAATTGTTCGGAGCCAGAAGTATAAGGATAGTCAATATCAGTATTATGCTAAGTCGGACAAACCGTTCGTTTCAAAAGGTGCTTATGGTTACGCACATGGTGGATTTACTCCTCAGGAATGTATTATTCCGGCTTATGAGTTTGCAAATGAAAATCAGGAGTTTTTAGGAGTTTCCATCGTAAACAAATCAGCTTTGCAGAATGTTACAGGAACTTATTTTATAGTTAAGCTGAAGGCTGAAAGTGTAGAGAATACTTTGTTTAAGGCAGAGAGAAAAGTGGTTATTCAGATTTATGGAAATGGAACTTTGTTGAGTACGTCTTCGGTATATAGAATGACTCCTTCATCTGTGCAGGAAGCTGAATTTGCATTGGTAGCAACAGGAAATGTGAAAGTAGTGGTTGTAGATATTCAGACACAGCAGCAAGTGGATTTCTGTGAAGTGAAAAAATCAGCGTCACGAGACTTGGATGACTTATTTTAAAAGATGGTATTATGTTGGAATTAGATAAAAAATTACTGGATCAGTTTCAGGGATATGTAGTTCGGAAAGACGTGGTTCGTTCTGTAAAAGGTGGTGCGAATGTGCCGGTTTTTGTGTTGGAATATTTGCTTGCAAATTCATGCAGTACGGATGATGAACAGAAAATCAAGGAAGGAGTTGAGAATGTGAAAAATGTACTCCGCAAACATTATGTCAATCCGGATGAGGCTAATCTGATACAGGCAAAGATAAGGGAAGAAGGTACTTACAAAGTGATAGATAAGATTTCTGTCCGTCTGGATGCTTCTAAGGATAAATATTGGGCAGAACTTTCTAACCTGAATATTCGAGATGCAAATATTGATGACAGGATTGTGACGGAACATGAAAAGATGATGATGGGTGGAATATGGGCTATCGTGGATATAACGTATGATTCTACTATGGCAATTGGCAGTAAGCTGTATCCGTTCGTAGTATCCAAAGTTCGCCCTATTCAGTTATCGAGCTTTGATATGTCCAGAATAAGCAACAACAGAAAGAATTTTACCAATGAAGAATGGTTGAATGTGTTGTTACGTAGCGGTGGTTATGAACCGGAGTCGGAAGGTATGACACAGCGAATGAAGATGCTCCTTCTTTCACGTTTCATTCCTATGGTGGAAGCTAACTTTAATATGGCTGAACTTGGTCCGAGAAGTTCCGGTAAATCATACGTGTTCAAGGAGTTGTCACCATACTCTATGCTGGTTTCCGGAGGACAAGGTACGGCTGCCTCTCTTTTTGTGAATAATTCCAATGGTCAGATCGGAGCAATGGGTAAATGGGATGCCGTATGTTTCGATGAATCTACAGATGAGTTGTTTAAAGACCGTGAAGTGGTACCGTTGATGAAGGATTACATGGAATCGGGTTCTTTCTCAAGGGCCGGAAAATCAGGTGAGAAATCAGCTAATGCTTCTATTATCCTGAATGGTAATATCAATCAGCCGGTAGAAACAGTATTACAGACCAGTCATTTATTCAGTCCTTTCTCTGATAAGATATCGGATGATACGGCATTTCTTGACCGTATAGGTTTTTTCTTGCCGGGATGGGAAATAATGAAATTTGCACCTGCCAATTTCACTAATCATTTTGGCTTCAGTACGGACTTCTTCAGTGAAATGCTTCATGCTTTGAGAAAAGACAATTATACTAATGCTATAGATGAGTATTTCACGTTAGGCTCACAAATGCGTCAGCGTGATACGAAACCGGTTCGTAAAACTGTTTCGGGACTTATCAAACTGCTGCATCCAGATGGAAAGTACACTAAGGAAGATGTACGTGTTTATCTGGAATGGGCTATTGAAATGCGTAGAAGGGTAAAAGAGCAGTTGAAACGCATTGGTGGAATGGAGTTCTGGGACACTAATTTCTCTTATATAGACAAGGAAACACAGGAAGAGACTTTTGTTCCAGTGCCGGAAGAAAGAGGTAGCGGATTGATCGGAGACTCTCCTTTACCTCCAGGAACATGTTATTCTGCTACTTCGGATGGGGATAAGGTTGCTTTGGTAAAGATAGAAGTAATCACAATGGCAGGTAATGGAAAGTTGAACATTAGCGGAACGAATTCTGCTACCGTAAAGGAGGATATTAAGAATACATATAACTATATGAGGGCGAATGAGAAGATGTTGCTTTCTCAACAACGTTCGTTTGCCAATATGGATGTAACGGTTCAGGTAACAGCTTTATTAGGTTCTGCTGTACAGAGTGGCATCGGTGGAGCTGTCTTTGCTGCTATAATTTCATCGGTATTCAGCAAGAACTTGAAGCCTGCTTTGGGTATTATTGGTAATATATCTATTGGTGGAGCCATTGAGCGTGCTATCAATTTCAGTGATAAGGTTTCGATCTTGTCGGAAAACGGAGCAAAGACGGTACTTGTACCTATGGATAATCTTGCAGAACTTTCTACTTTGCCGACTACGGTTTTGGGCAAGACTGATGTACCTTTTTATGCCAATACACAAATGATTATTCAGAAGATGATGTTGTAAATGTATAGTTCAGATGAAAAGAGTGATAAAAAGATTAACCAATTGTAGGTACTTACGAATAATATTTAAAAAACTATGGAATGCTATTCGAATATACTTAACAATAACTTTTAAGAACCTATTGGATAATATCGGAAAATCACCATTAAAATGGTTGAGTTGTATAACCATATTATTGTCTTTCTTTATTTTTGATTCTTTTTGGACAGCATGGATAAATAAGATATGGGTTGATCCGATTGCATCTCAAATCAAAGACAACACATGGTGGATTATTGCCATTTATTCAGTAATAATATCTGCATATTATTATCATAATCTCAAGGAAACGGAAGTGATAAATATGAATAGATGTAAAGTTGTTGTAATTGGAACTTTACTATATTGTATTTGTCTTTTCTCCAGAAAATGGGACTATGTATTGATTTGTGATTATAGTAGATATTTAGCTTGGAGTAATTTTATTATTATAGTTCCTATATTATGGGAATGTTATATCTGTTATCAATTAAAGCATAAAAAGGCTGCTGAAAATGCCAAGCCAGAACTTGAGATTGAAAAGACAAATAATGTAGCGGATTCATATAAAAGGAAGGCTGTATGCGAATCTGCATACAAAACCTTGGGGTCATGTTTTTATAAAGAAGGAAGTTTTACTTTCTCTATAACGGGTATTTGGGGAAGTGGAAAAACAACTTTTATTAATATCCTAAAAGAACAGTATATTAGAAACAACTCGGTCAAAAGTGTCATTATATTTGAGCCGTGGAAAAGTGATACATCAGATTCCATTGTAAAGGGATTCTTTGCAATGCTACGTGATGAACTAAGCAACTATATTCCAAACATCTCATCTACCATAGATCAATACGTTGAATTGCTATTGGATGAAGAATCTGGAAAACCTTTAAAGATTATAGGAAAATCATTACATGGTATTTTCAATGAAGATAAAAATCCATACGAGCTTATAAAAGAAATACTTGAAAGGACAAAACATAAGACTATTGTTTTCATAGATGATATAGACAGATTAAATGCAGCAGAAATAAAGGAGGTTTTACGTTTGATAAGGAATACGGCTAACTTCCCATATATTCAGTTTATAGTAGCCTATGACAAGAATTATGTATGTGAAACATTGAAGAACAATGGAATTAATACTCCTGACCGTTATTTAGAGAAGTTTTTTAATGTGGAGATGTCATTACCAAAAAGTGAGGAGAGAGTTCTTTGTAATGAACTGCTGACGCGTTTTCAAGAAACAATAAATGCAATATGGGGATTGGAGAAAGGCGATCTTAGGATTACTAATATGGTTTATTACCGTCCTAATGATCCCACAAATAGTATAATTAACAATAACTTGGTAACTCAAGTGTTACATACTATTAGAGACGTTATCCGTTTCCATAATTCTTTTTATTTATTAGCTAAAGCATATAAAGATCAGAGTGCAGAAAACGAAGTCTGTTTTCAAGATTTATTCTTTCTGGAATTGCTAAGATATAGATATTTTGATGTATATACTATTCTATGCAATAAGCCTTTTATATTATTACAAGTGTCGGATTATGAATTCTCATTAGATAAAGATTATAAAAAAACTCTTCAGGAATATTTAGATAATACACAGATTGAAATTGTGTCAGATATATTAGAGTATTTATTTAGAAACGATAGAGATAAGGCAAATGCAATATATAGTCTTAGAAACTATTATAAATATTTTATGTATAGATTGGATGACAAGGTTCTTACAGTTGATGAGCTTATGTCCTTGGCTGAAAAAAGTGATTCAGAAATAATCGAATCGGTCAATCAGCTATATAAAAATAAATACAGCTTAGAGTTTGAGAACCAGACAGGAGAACTTCTGGCTCAGATTTATAAAAGCAATGAAGAGGGTGGAACTCTTGACTATATTAAAATATATAGTTTATTAGAGAGATTAGTAAAATCTGATATTAGAAATCTAAGAGATGAAATTTATAATGCTATCGTACCTCATCTGCAGCAACTTAGAGGTATAGATAACAGGCATTTTAAAGCACTGTTGCACTTATATGATGTAGTGGATTTTAACTCGAAGACGATTAAATATTTTGATATATTGAATTTTTTGATGGCTATATTAACCAAGAAAAATCTTGCTGTGAAATTGCGACACCCTATTGGGCAAGAAGAACATGATATAGTTTATGATTTCTTATCTAATACGACACATCCAGCTATTATAAGTTCTGCATTATCATCATTTAAAGAAGCAATTGAGAATGGTGATGAAGCCATAATAGGCGACTTGTTGATAGGACTATCTGTTTTATCAGACATACAATTAAAACATTTTGAAAATGAACAAAATAAATTTTCGGAAGATGGATTCACGTTATTTTATAATTGTATAAGTAAAACGGATCCTAAAACGCATCGTGTCTATTTAAGACAAGAAGCACTGGATATAATGAAAAATGAAATTCAAAAGAATCCCCAAGGATATTTTAGTATGTTCATTCGTAAAGGAATAACATCTAATCCTGAATATAATACAGTATCGCCTGAACCTTTCTGTGCCCAAATATTTGAAAATTATGGCAATTTTGAGGAGTTCCTGGAAAATTGTAAGGATGATAATCAATATACGATAAGAGTAAAGAACTTTTGGGAATTATATAAGAGTAATGGTTATAGATCAATTAAATTTGAAGGGCAGGGTAATGTTCAAGAAAAAATTGATAACTGTTTTAGATATGAAATAGAGCTTCTTGAACAATTGAAAAAAATAAAAGGATATCTCGATAAGGGTAAAAAGATAAATGAACATTTAAAGAAAATGTTTGATAATAATCCTTTACCTGTAAAATTAAGATATGAAGATTTGTAAAATGATTGAAAATTGAATACTTAATAATCTTTTTGTTTATAACAAAGTGTTTCATCCTTTATATTTCCGACTTTGGAGGAAAATCCCCCGACCGTAAGGGAGGGCAAGTTAGTTTTTGTCTGACAGAATACTTTCTGTCGGACAAAAACACAACTTGCTCTGTTCGTTTGAACAGAAAATCCACTTAAAGTGGATTGTGGCTCCATGCCCATTTATAGCTATAAAATAGAGTCATATTTACCTGATGAAAAATGTAAATATCAGTTTGTTTGTGGCAAACCTGTATGCAGAGTTGAATATCGTATGAATGGAGTGCCTGATATTTAGTTATTTGCCGAAATTTAAATATTCAATATTGAAAGTCTTATGCTGTATTGTACTATGGTATCCTGATTTACAGATTCTGTATCATATAATAGTATGTAGATTGTTATAGTAAAGTTGTATGCGTTGCTTAATAAAAGTTGTAATACATTGATAATCAGCGTATATATAGAATGAACTCTGTTGTGATATTGCAATAGTGTAATACCCTGATAACATAATAACACAACAACATAATGCCCTAATAACATAACATTGCAATAACATAATAATACAACAACATACTACCCTAATAACATAACATTGCAATAACATGACAACACAACAACATACTACCCTGACAACATAATATTGCAATAACATAGTGCCCCCATATTATAATATTGTCAGGACATAGTATTATGCCAATATAATGCCCTGACAAAACAATATCCTAATGCTCCCAATAGTATGATGTAAAAATCCAAACAACATAGCCCGGAAAAATCCATCACCATTATCTGATAATGGATCTTTCTGAGCCATCTTCTTCTTGCTATTTGAGAATCGGATTGGAAAGCAGAATCTTGTAATATACTGTACCTCCCACCTCTATGGGAGCCTTGGCAATCATAAACTGTACGGTCTTCCTTTCCACTTTTGCCTGAAGCATGATTCTTCTGACGATGAATCCGGCAGAGAATCTGGCACACCTTTTATCTTTCCATACAGTGAACCCGTCCTTGTCTGTCGTATGGCAGATATACCATTCTCCCGTATCCTCATCGTGTGCGAAATTAACCCGTCCTCCACCGAGAATCCCCAGTTCAATAGACATTGTCTTTGACAGGTAAACCGTTCCCTTGCTGTCCATGTTGATTGTCCGCTTCCCCTGATAAACCACCTGCTGCGGACGTGAGTTCTCCTTGTTATATACTATCAGTGCCATAAGTTTCTGTTTTAAGGGTGATACAATAAACTAACGGATTAGGATATGAATCCTTCTACTGCCAGCATCTGGCTTCTCCATGAGAATCCCCGGTTTGACCGTACTGTATCCATGATCGTGTTTACTTTTCCTGAAATGGCACTTGCCGATATACCCATACATTCACCCAACGCCTTGAATGAAAAGTCTGATTCATAAAAACGCAACGTAAACATCCTGTATTCCTGATAGGAGAACTTTCTTCTGATAAAGTTAAGAATGTCCTTCACCAGTTTTTCACAGCTGTTCAGGTCATCCGGAGAAAGGAAATCCGCATCTTCCCCACATCGAAGAAAGAAATATTCATCCGGATGGGCATATTTGCTTTCCAGCCTGAACTTGGCCATGAACGCTTTCCTGTAACATCCGATAAAGTATGCTTCATAATCCGTTATTTCCCTTTCCGGATTCAGCACCTGCTTTCTTACAAACAGATAAGTGTCATGAAAATTGTCCTCATCCAGTGCCCCGTATCTGCCAACGAGATTTCTTAACCTGTCATAAGACACCGTAAACCAGTCATTGAACCTTTTTTCCACATTGTTCGCTTCCATAATCTTCCATTTATTGAGTTATACATGGCCTGCCCGTGGGTAGGCATTCTTATTTCTTGTGCGTTCCCCAGTTTGTTTTCCGATGATTGCTGCAAGGCTTGCCGTGAAAAAATACGCTCTTGCGCCAGCAAGAGGAAGATTTTTTCACAGGCAACCAAGCCCCTTCAGGGGCCGCCTTGCGCAATCATTCGGAAAAACAACTATCTTTGCTGCAAGAAATGAGGATGACTTCATCTTGAAAGCGCCTGGTCTCTGTATATTATTACAGACGGTTATGCGAGGTATAAGATAGGTTTATCTCTATAGCCCCATCTTGCTCCTTACTATATTCATGTTGTCCTTCAGGTTCCTGTCCATGACTCTTGCATAATGTTGTGTCATTCTTGTGGATGCATGTCCGAGCATGGCAGACACCTCCTGTAATGGAACGTTGTTGGCCAGCGTGACGGTAGTAGCAAACGTATGTCGGGCTGCATGCGTGGTCAGATTCTTTTTGATGCCGCAGAAGTCCGCAATCTCCTTCAGGTAGCTGTTTGCCTTCTGATTGCAGACAACAGGAAGGCATGTCCCTTGTTTAAGACATATCGGATGTGATTCGTATTTCTTCAGTATTGCCAATGGAACAGGAAGAAGCGGAACATTTGCTATGGAACTTGACTTTCTTCTTCTCTCCAGCTTTACACGTCCTTTTCTTATCCACCAGTCACCGTTATTGTCCTGCTCCAGATGTTCCGGTCTTAATGTGGATACATCAGCGAACGCCAGACCGGTGAAGCACGCAAACAAAAAGATGTCCTTGACAAGCTCCAGCCTCGGAATATCAAATTCCCTGTTCATTATAGCCTGAAGCTCGTTGTTTGTCAGGAATACCGGATCAGTCTCGTCCTGTTCCATCTTATATCCGTAAAACGGGTCTTTCCGCATCCATTCTTTGGCTATTGCCATATTGGTGATTTTCTTCAGGCATTTCATGTAGCGGACTATTGTGTTGCGGCACAGTCCGGCTTCTGTCTTCAGGAAAACATCAAAAGCCCTGATGAAATCAGGGGAAAGTTCATGGAATGTAATATCATCCTTCTCATAAAAGCGCGGCACAAACGTTTCAAGTTTTCTGAGCACATTCTTATAACGGTTGATGGTGACGGGAGAATAGTCTATATCAACAACCTTTTCCATAGAGGAAATTTCTTCTTTGACTGTTCCAAGTAATGTCCGGACAGTCTCATCCTTTCCGAACACACGCTTTAATATCGTCTTTGGAGTTATCAGTGCCGATTCAAAGGTCAGTTCCTTGTGCTTTTCGTATGCGCGTGTAGTGAGGGCGGAAATATAGTTGTTCAATTCGATGGAAGCCCTGTCTTTTCCTTTGCTGCATCCCTTGGCCGGATTCCAGTTCTTTAATGGAACGCTTCTCTGTATTCTTATTTCTTCATATTGCCCGTTGATGGTAATCCTCATTAGGATTGGAGCCTCGCCATTTTTCAGCAGTTTTGTTTTCAGAACGAAAAATAGAATGTTCATTGTTCCTTGTTTCATGATCATTTTCTTTTTGAAGTTGCACATTCGGTTATTTCGTCAATCCTGAATGGAGCGGATGGCTGGATAGAAATGTTAAATTCGGTGGCTTTTATTATTGCCGGCTCTAAAAAACCACCGTTTTTTGTTTCTGTTTCCATTATCAGCCTATCGGTATAATCATTATCATCGGATATGAAAGCCTGTAGCAGACGTTGTATTTCATCCGTCATTCAGTAGGGTATGCAAATGTAGAATTTCATCCCTGAAAATGATTCACGCAAATCGTTGAGAATAAGTGAAGTATGGTATATATCGGTGGCTTTTTCATGGGACTCAAAAAAAACCACCGAATCAGCAATTTTTTATTGCACCAAATTGCATATTTTTGCGGAGAGTACATAAAGAAAAAACCGCTGAAATAACTGTATTTCAGCGGTTTTCATGATTTTTCGTTTTGTAAAAGTGGTGCCACCAGGAATCGAACCGGGGACACAAGGATTTTCAGTCCTTTGCTCTACCAACTGAGCTATGGCACCGTTGCTTAATTGCGGTGCAAAGATAGTGGATTCAGCTGATATGAGCAAATTTTTGTATTCTTTTTTATTGCAGGGGGTTCCAACCTTGAGCTTTCAGTTCCATTTCGGTGTCGCCACGGCAGATGAGGCGACAGCCCAGTTCGGGTTTGCAGATGTGGCCGATAATGCGCACGTCGGGTAGCTGCTCAGCTTTTTCGTAGTCGGTCAGGGGGAGGGTGAAGAGCAACTCATAGTCCTCACCGCCGTTGAGGGCGCAGGTAGTGACGTTGAGGTTGAACTCCTCGGCCGTGACTGCGGTCTGGTAGTCGATGGGGAGACGTTCTTCGTAGATGCGGCAGCCGGTGTGGCTCTGGGTGCAGATGTGGAGCAACTCGCTGGAGAGACCGTCGCTGATGTCCATCATGGCCGTGGGCTTAAGACCGGCGTTGCGGAGCGACTGGATGACATCACGGCGGGCTTCGGGCTTGAGTTGACGCTCCAGTATGTATTCCTTGCCGCTGAAGTCGGGCTGTGCTGCCGTTTCGAGGCGGTCCTGCCCCTTGAGGGCCTGTTTTTCACGTTCCAGCAGCTGCAGGCCCATGTAGGCGGCACCGAGGTTGCCACTGACGCAGATGAGGTCGGTATCCTTGGCCCCGTTGCGATAGACAATGTCCTCCCGACGGGCATCGCCGATGCAGGTGAGACTCAGGGCCATGCCGGTGAGCGAGGAGGTGGTGTCGCCACCAACGAGGTCGACGCCATATTGCTGGCAGGCCAGCTGCAGACCGGCATAAAGGGCTTCGGTGTCCTCAATGCAGAAACGCTTGCCCAGGGCCAGACTGACGAGGAGCTGGCGCGGGGTGGCATTCATGGCGTAGAGGTCGGAAAAGTTGACCACGGCGGCCTTGTACCCCAGGTGCTTGAGCGGGGTGTAGACGAGGTCGAAGTGGATACCTTCCATGAGCATGTCGGTGCTGACGAGTACCTCTTTGTCGGGGTAGTGCATCACGGCGCAGTCGTCACCTACGCCGTAGAGGGTAGAGGCGTTTTGCGGAGTGATGTCGTGAGTCAGGTGTCGGATGAGACCGAATTCGCCTAAAGTGGATATTTCAGTTCGTTTCATGTCGTAGGTAATAGTTGGGATTTGATTTTTGGAAATATGCGGCAGGCCGTGTCGGTGGTGGTGCGCATGACGATGTCGGGCGTCACTTCGTAGACCTGTGCGAGTTTGTCAATGACGGCCGTGAGATAGGCCGACTCATTGCGGTGGCCGCGATGGGGCGTGGGGGCCAGATAGGGGGAGTCTGTTTCGAGTACGATGCGCGAGAGGGGCACAGCGCTGTGCAGCACCTCGGGCAGGGTGGATTTTTTGAATGTGAGTACTCCGCCAACTCCCAGTACGAACCGTGGAAAACGTTCGAGTAGCTCCCGGGCTTCGTCAGCTGTGCCGCCAAAACAGTGGAACACACCGCCCGGCAGCTGCGGGGCAAAGGGTAGGAGCGTATCGACCAGCTGGCGGTGGGCCGAACGGGAGTGAATCATCAGCGGGAGCTGAAACTCAACGGCCCAGCGGGCCTGCTCCTGAAGAACCTGAATCTGGAGATCGGCGTCGGGGGCTTCGTCGTAGTAAAAGTCGAGGCCTACCTCGCCTACGCCGATGTACCGGGCGTTGGTCTGGAGCAGCTGGTGCATGGCCCGGAGTGTGGGAAACGGGTCGGACGTGAATTCCGTGGGATGCAGGCCCATCATGGGGAAGCACCGGCCCGGCCACTGGCGGCACATGTCGAGCATGGGGTCGATGGTTTCGGCATTGATATTGGGCAGCAGCAGGGCACCGGCACCGGCTTCGAAAGCCCGGCTGACCACTTCATGGCGGTCGGCGTCAAACTCTTCGGTATAGAGATGCGTATGGGTATCGATGAACATGAAGGCTGTCTTATTTGTTGCGGTGGAGCAGGGTGCGGGCGTATTTCCAGAGCTGCTCCTGTTTTTCGGCAGGCAGGTTGATCTGGCTGAGCGTGTGGCGGGCCTGCTCAAAGAAGTTGTCGATGGTCTGCTGGCAGAGCTGCGGAATATCGAGGCGGTTGTAAATGGCTGTGACGGCCTGAATTTTCTGTGCGGCCATGTCGGCCGGGCAGCCCATCCAGCGGGTCAGTTCCTCACGGGTCGTCTCGTCGGCACGCAGCCAGGCATTGATGAGCAGATAGGTTTTCTTGTCACAGAGAATGTCGCCGCCTATTTTCTTGCCGAATACGGCGGGGTCGCCGTAAACGTCGAGATAATCGTCCTGCAGCTGGAAGGCCAGACCGAGCTGTTCGGCAAAGTGATACAGCTGCTCGGCATCGGCCTCGGGGGCCTGGCCCAGCATGGCACCCATCTTGGCGGCACAGGCCAGCAGTACGGACGTCTTGAGCCGGATCATTTCGATGTATTCAGCCTCGGTTACGTCCATACGGTTTTCGAAATTCATGTCGTATTGCTGCCCTTCGCCAATTTCAATGGCCGTGCGCGTAAAGAGCTGGAGTACGTCGGTGCGGTTGCACTGCTGCATGAGGCGGTAGGCCAGAATGAGCATGGTGTCGCCCGAAAGGATGGCCGTACTGTCGTTCCATACCTTATGTACGGTGGGTTTGCCACGGCGGATGGGCGCCTTGTCCATGAGGTCGTCATGGAGCAGGGTGTAGTTGTGGTAGGTTTCGATGCCCAGTGCGGCGGGCATGGCCTGTTCCAGGTTGTCGTCGCGGTAGAGGCTGTATGTGAGCAGAAGCAGTACGGGACGTATGCGCTTTCCGCCCATGGAGAGTACGTAGCGAATGGGTTCATAGAGGCCGCGGGGCGCGGTGGGGTACTTTAGCGCGTCGAGCTGCGCATTGACTTTTTCGAGAATTTGCTCAAATGAAAGCATGTCGATATGTTTTTAGGGAATATTCAAGAGTATGAACGGACTGGTTATTTCACGGCAAAGATTACCGGCACAGTAACTCTGACGAGTACGGGCTTGCCGTTCATTTTTCCGGGATGCCATTTGGGCATGCGCCTGATGGCACTCAGCGCCAGGGCATCCAGCTTGGGGTGTAACTTCTTGGAAACGGCGGGTTCACGTATGCTGCCGTCGGGAGCTACCAGGAAGGTGATTTCGAGCGAACCTTCGATGCCGGATTTGATGCAGTCGGTCGGGTAGGGAATATGGGCGTCGAGCCACTTCATGAGGGCAGCCGGACCGCCGGGAAACTGTGGCATCTGTTCCACCACTTCGGTAGGTGTGAGTTGTGCTCCGATTTCGGGTGCATCGGGGTCGTCTTCCAGTCCGGTAGTGTCCTTCAGGGTAATCAGTTCCATTTCTTCGCTGGCCCGCAAATCTTCCAGACCTTTTTCGCCCAGCAGGAACGGATTGGGGGCAAAGTCAACAATTTCGGGGGCCAGTTTGGTAGCGTGAGGCGACTGTACCACTTTGTGGGTAACCGCATGGCGACCGGTGGCAACCGCTTTCAGTTCGTGTCCTTCCTTGAGGGGGGGCATATCCACCTGTCCGAAACGCTCAAGCCCTTTCAGCCCCTGCTTGATTTCATAGGCAATGTAAAATCTGAGAAGAAAGGCCGAAAGCAGGCAGAACAAAAAGAAACCTATGATACACAGCAGGGCAAACCGATGCCGGCGGGCTGATCGCTGTCGCATCATGTAGGCGCCGTATTCCTTGTTCTTTCCCTGAAAGATAAGGTCGCACCATTCTTTAGATACTAAATCGAGTTTCTTCACGTTATTATACAGAGTTGTTCCGGAAGGCGCATCCGGTAGGAAACGGGCTGTTGTCTTGCCTGATTGAATCAGAAGAGGGGCTGCCGGGTGCGCGAGTCTGGATTTATTCTGCAAAAGTACGGCAGATAGTTTAAAATTAATGTATCTTTGCTCTCAATTTTTAGTGTTCGGATGAAAAAAAATTGCATTCTCGGCGTTTTGTGGCTTTTTGCCCAGGTATTGGCAGCGCAGGAGGGGACTTCGGCCTACCAGTATCTGAAAATACCCGTATCGTCTCACGTGGCGGCTACGGGCGGACAGAACATTTCGATTGTGGATGACGACGCTACGCTGGGAATGAGTAATCCGGCCTTGCTTTCCAACGTGTCGGACGGCATGTTGAGTTTTGACTATACCCGTTATATGGCCGGAGCAAATTTGATCGGGGCACAGTATGTCAAGGCTTTCGGGCAGCGCCATACGGGTAGCGTGGCCCTGCATTATCTGGGTTACGGCAGTCAGATGGAGACCGACGATCAGGGCAATGAACTGGGTAGTTTTACGCCTAAAGATATTGTGGCGCAGATAGGATACAGTTATTTGCTGACCGACCGCTGGTCGGGCGGAGCCGCCATGAAGATACTTTATTCCCACTATGCCGGCTATACCTCGGCGGCCCTGGCCGTTGATGTGGGTGTCAATTATTTTAATGAAGAAACGGACTTCTCCTTTTCGGCTGTAGTGCGCGACGTGGGTGTACAGGTGAAGAAGTTTGACGACCGTTCAGAAACGGTGCCCTACGATGTCCAGTTGGGATTGAGCAAGGGATTTGCCCATGCCCCTATCCGCCTGTCGCTGACGCTGACCGACCTGACCCGTTGGTCGTCGTCATACTACTATACGGCTGACGGTAGCAAGACCAAGGCCCTGCAGCAGGTTCTCAACCACCTGGTAGTAGGGGTAGACATTATGCCTTCGCAATATTTCTATCTGTCGGCGGGATATAATTTCCGCCGGGCTTATGAGCTGAAAGCTGCCGGAAAATCACGCGGGGCAGGACTGACCTTTGGCGGCGGCATTAAGGTAAGGCGTTTCAGGGCCGACCTTTCATACGCCCGTTATCATGCTGCCGCTTCGTCCTTTACGTTGGGTGTGGCCTACGCGTTGTAGCGTATCGGTTTTTATGTAGAAAATATGAACATGCAGTAATCATGAAAAAAATAATCATAGCCCTTGACGGCTTCTCTTCATGTGGAAAGAGCACTATGGCCAAACGTCTGGCTCGTGCCATCGGATATATTTATGTGGATAGTGGCGCTATGTATCGTGCCGTGACGCTTTATGCCTTGCAGCACGGTTTGTTTGATACAGACGGTCATTTGTGTGTCAGCCGGTTGCAGCAGGCCATGCCGGAAATTCAGGTCGGGTTTCAGCGTGGAACCGACGGCTCGGTGCAGACTTTGCTGAACGGCACTCCCGTAGAGCAGGAAATTCGTACCTTGCGTGTGTCACAACACGTTAGCGAGGTGGCTGCACAGCCCTTTGTGCGTGAGGCCATGACCCGTCAGCAGCAGGCCATGGGACAGGCACGTGGCATTGTAATGGACGGGCGGGATATCGGGACGACCGTTTTTCCGCAGGCTGAATTAAAGGTCTTTGTGACCGCTTCGGCTGAGGTACGTGCGCAGCGCCGTTTCCTGGAGATGCAGGCTAAGGGACAGACTGCTGATTTTGACGAAATCCTGAAAAATGTGCGTGAACGCGACCATATTGATTCTACCCGCAGTGTGAGCCCCTTGCGACAGGCCGACGATGCCGTAGTGCTGGATAATTCCAACATGACGCTTGACGAGCAACACCAGTGGCTCTTGACTCAATTCCGGCGAATATGTCCTGATGCTGAGGTTCATGAAGCATAGGAGCGTTTTTGTTTTATTTATGAAAGGAAATATACAAACATGCAAATAGAAATTGACCAGGAGTCGGGGTTCTGTTTTGGCGTGACAACAGCTATTCGCAAGGCTGAGGAGAGTTTGCGTTGTGCTGACAACGTACCGGCCGGTCCGTTATATTGTCTGGGTGACATAGTTCATAACCGGCGTGAGTGTGAGCGTCTGCACGAGTTGGGGTTGCGCACTATTGACCATCAGATGTTTCGTCAACTGCCGGCTGGTTCACGCGTTTTGTTACGGGCTCATGGCGAGCCGCCTGCTACCTACGAGGCGGCACGTGAGCGGGAGGTCAGTCTGATTGATGCCACCTGTCCTGTGGTGTTGCAACTGCAGCGCCGCATACGTCGCGCCTATGAGGAAGAACCTTCAGACACTCAGATTGTGATCTACGGAAAACCTGGTCATGCCGAAGTGCTCGGACTGGTGGGGCAGACTGAGGGGCACGCCATTGTAATCGCCCATCCTGACGAAGCCGTCAGGCTTGACATGCACCGTTCCATCCGACTCTTTTCGCAAACCACACAGCCGCTGGAAGGTTTCCGGCAGTTGGTAGACTATTTGCAAGCCCATGTAGTAGCTCCCGCCACGTTTCAGTTTACTGATACCATTTGCCGCCAGGTGGCCAACCGGTTGCCCGGTGTCAGGGCCTTTGCTGCGCGTCATGATGTGGTGTTGTTTGTTTGTGGCCTGAAAAGTTCAAACGGACGTGTGCTTTA
>ENA-OPXC01000304-OPXC01000304.1-human-gut-metagenome-genome-assembly--contig:-NODE-304-length-46702-cov-5.522563_pt1 | contig 46702 bp, 36 predicted proteins | sample MGYA00241512_ERZ502016 | MGnify/ENA primary metagenome ERZ502016 (study PRJEB25962, sample SAMEA2043043) | human gut metagenome | biome: human gut; feature: human-associated habitat; material: faeces...
TATTCTAACGGACATTATGGATTTTTGGATGGAAATCCCAATATTTCCCAATCCGTATTCAAAAATCCGATTGAAGCTTTGAATATGGGCTATAAAGATAACAAGCATTATCGTTTTGATGGTAAATTCTTTGGTGAAATTGATATCATAAAAGGATTGAAGTTCCGTTCAAGTCTGGCTTATAAATATTATATGAACGATGTGACTACTTTCAATCCGAAGAATAATATAAGATACGATGCTGAAGGAAATGCGCTGACCACAGTCGGTACCAATAAACTGACAGATTATCATTATCTGGAAACGACTTATATTAATGAAAATATCCTGACTTATGATTTTTCTGTAGGAAAACATTCGTTCAATCTGTTGGCAGGCCATTCTATCCAGGCTACCCGTTGGGACAAGAATGAGGCGTCCAAGCAGGGATTTGCTACCGATAATATTTATGAAATGGATGGAGGTACTATGAATGACCATGTGACCGGATCAGCGGAAGAGAGTTCCTTGCAGTCATTCTTCGGACGCTTGAATTATAATTACGGAGGCCGTTATCTGTTAGAGATGAATGTCCGTCACGATGGTTCGTCACGTATGCCCAAGGCACATCGTTATGCTACCTTCCCTTCATTTTCGGGTGCATGGATCATGACAAATGAGAAATTTATGGAGAATGTGAAGTTCCTCCACTCATTGAAATTGCGTGGTAGCTGGGGTAAATTGGGTAATCAGGAAATTGGTAACTATGCTTATGCGGCTACATTGGCGGCTAGTGGCAGTTACTATTTCGGTGATAGCAAACAGATTGGTATGAAGACTGCCAAGATACCTAATGAGAACATTAAATGGGAAACAACTACTATTACAGACTTTGGTTTTGATGCTGCTTTTTGGGGTGGAAAGATCAATGTCACTTTTGACTGGTATGAGAAAAATACCTCGGATATTTTGATGAAGCTCGCTATGCCGGGTATTTTCCTGGGATCTTTGGATGCTCCTTATCAGAATGCGGGAAAGGTCCGTAACCGTGGTTGGGAATTGGCAGCTAACTATTTCGACCAAAAAGGTGATTGGGCATGGCAGGCAGGTTTCTCGCTTTCAGGTGTGAAAAATGAGATTACTGATATGAAAGGGGTAGAAGACATTAAGGATAATACGATCAATCGTGAAGGTGAAGCCATCGGCTCTTATTATGGGCTGAAAGCCATCGGTATCTATCGTACCCAGGCAGATTTGGACCGTGTAAATGCGAACGGACAGAAGATTCTGCAAAACAACCAGGAACCGCAATTAGGTGATATCATGTATGAAGATATAGATAATAATGGCAACATAAATGATGCTGACCGTACTGTTATCGGAAATCCGTTCCCTAAAATGCAGTATTCTTTTAACTTGGGATTCTCTTATAAAGATTTTGATGTCAATACATTCTGGCAAGGCATTGCAGGTGTATATCGTTATAATTGGGATGAAACTACTATTTCCAACGGTGGAAACAAGACTAGCCGTTGGTTGGACAGATGGTCTGAAAGTAATCCGAATGGAAGCATGCCTCGTTTGGGAGGAACTATTAATAATAACTACTCTTCATTTTGGCTGACAAAAGGAGATTATTTGCGCCTGAAGAACTTGGAAATTGGATATACTTTCAGACAAAGAGAGTTTTTGACCAAGTTGGGCGTTCAGAGTATCAGACTCTATTTGGCAGGAACTAATTTGCTTACTTTCACTTCCTTGGACGATTATGATCCTGAAAAACTGAGTACAGATTCCCGTAATGATGTACATCCCAATACAAGAACTTATTCATTTGGTGTTAACGTTAAATTTTAAAAGCAACAACTATGAAATCAATTAATAACTTTATAGGGCTGGCTCTGTTGTCAGGAGCTTTGCTGACTTCTTGCTCTGACAGTTTTTTGCAGAGGGACTCATTGACAGAATCTTCATCCAATACATTTTGGCAGACGCCGGATGATGCTTTGATGGCGTTGGCATCTTGTTATGATGCTTTGCAGAGCAATCAGCTTTATAATTCCGACCAATATTCATTGGGCCCTTTATATATGGATTGTATATCAGATAATGGCGGGCATTTTAATTGGAGTGGCTGGATGGAAGGTTATGATATGGCTATGGGGATTCATACCCCAAGTTCTTCTATCATTGGCAGTTATTGGAAAGATTGCTATGAAGTGATCAGTCGTTGTAATGTGCTGATTGCTAATATTGATAGAGTGGATATGGATGCTTCCCAAAAGGCGATTTATCAGGCTGAGGCAAAGACCATACGTGCATTGATGTATATAAACTTGACTATGACGTATCAGGATGTTCCTTTCCTGACCGCCCCTTTGACCATTGACGAGGCTGAATGTGAAAAGACGGACCGTGCGGCTATTGTGGCTCATGTTATGACTGATTTGCAGGATGCGGCTGAAGTACTTCCGCAAAACGCGTCTTCACGGGGTCATATCACCAAAGGAGCTGCTCTTTCCTTACTGGGGCGTGTGGCTTTGTATAATGAAAAATGGGATGACGCGATTGCTGCTTATAAGCAGGTGCAGGGTTTGGGATACTCGCTTGATCCGAGTTATGCCAAACTGTTTACTCAAAGTGGAGAAACTTCTCCTGAAATCATTTTTGCAGTCCGTTATGAAGGACCGGGTATGAGTGAAGGTGCTGCTTTTAATGCGCATTGGAATACTCCGCTGGAAGCAATGAATGGTACTATAGATTTGGCGGATGCTTATTATTGCAAAGACGGTAAACCGACTACCGATACGAAGATAGCCGAACTGAACGGTGGGGGTGGCTTGGATGTCAGCAAGCCTAATCCTGCTCATTTTGAGAATCGTGATCCACGTTTGTATAGTACTTTGTTTGTTCCCGGTATGCTTTGGAACGGTAAAGGAGGTATAGATACTTCGGCTTCAAATCCGTATGTCAATGTATATGGTGGAGCTGCCGCTTCCCTGTCTACCATATATGTTTATAAGTATTTTGATCCTACGGATACTTCTAACTCTTGGGATAATGGACAAGACTTTTATGTGGTGCGTTATGCCGAAGTTTTATTATCTTTGGCGGAGGCGATGGTACAGAAAGGAGGCTATGTTTATAGTGATGTAACTGCTTTGGTTAATGAAGTGCGGCAACGTGCGGATGTGAACATGCCCACAGTAGAGGAAGTGGAAGGCACTTCTCTTTCTAAAGATGAATTGTTGGAAGTCATTAAGCATGAGCGTCGTGTGGAACTGGCCTTTGAAGGCTTGCGTTTGTTTGACCTTTATCGTTGGAAGGAATTGGATAAGGCGGTAGCCAATATAGAGAATGAACGCACTATGTATGGCTTGGCTTATGAAGCACGTAAGTTCAACGGTGAGAGGGATTATGTATGGCCTTTGCCGACTGCCGAACTGGATACTAACAAGAAACTGGTTCAGCACGACTTGTGGAAGTAATGTGGAGTGCAGGTTTTCATCACAGGGTACACGGACTGTCACAAAGAAGTAGGAGGCAAACAACCTTTAAATCAAAAAACTGTGTGAATTTGCGTAATCTGTGGTGAATCCTAGTTGTTCTGACAACTTCTGGAATAAATAGATAACTTTTTAAAAACGGAAGAGAAATGAGAAAAACAATGATCCTTCTTTTATTTTCCTTCCTGTTGGCAGCATGTTCTGATAGTCCAGTGTGCTATTATCTGGATGCTACCGGCGGTGATGATAATAATAGTGGGTTAGCCCCGGATGAAGCATGGAAAAGTCTGGAAAAGCTACGTGGTGTGAAATTACTGCCGGGCAATAAAGTTTTGTTGAAGCGCGGTGAGGTTTTTAATGGCGAACTTGAAATCACCGGACAGGGTATACCCGAAGATCGTATTTATATAGATGCTTATGGTGATGGTGAACGGAAACCTTGCATTGTGGGATATGATACTTCCTTGTATGCAGCCCGTATCTGTAATTCGGACTATATAACGATGCAGAATTTGGAAATCGTGAATACAGGCAGGCAGCCTCTGCCTTATCGTTCGGGCTTGAAGATAGAGTGTATGGATTATGGCGTATCGCAGAACATTGTTGTCAATAATGTGACTGTACGGGATGTCAATGGTTCGTTGGTAAAAGAAAAAGGCGGAGGGTGCGGTATTTATATAGTGAATGGCGGTGAAAAGAAAATTTCAACATTCAATAGGTTAACCATAGAGAACTGCCATATTTTGAGATGTACCCGTAATGCTATGATTTGGGCTGCTTATAGCGACCGGCAGAACTGGCATCCCAGCAAGCATACCGTGATACGGGGAAATTTGATAGAGGAAGTACCAGGGGATGGTATTGTACCTATCGGTTGTGACAGTACCTTGATAGAATACAACGTAATGCGTGATTGTCCTGATATGCTTCCTGACACAGAGGCGGCAGCAGGTATTTGGCCGTGGAGTTGTGATAATACTTTGGTGCAATTCAATGAGGTAAGTGGTCATAAGGCTCCGTGGGATGCACAGGGGTTTGATTCGGACTGGAATTGCCGGGGAACGGTCATTCAGTACAATTATAGTCATGATAACTATGGTGGCTTGGTATTGGTTTGCAATGACGGCACGGCCGACGCATCTTTTAATGTAGGCAACTTGGGCACTATTGTCCGTTACAATGTGAGTATAGGTGACGGAGTGCGGCCTGAACCGACTCGTGCCGGGATGTTCTCACCAGCTGTTCATCTGGCAGGTCCTGTAAAGGACAGTCGCATTACCCGTAACATTATTCATGTGAACCGTAAACCTGCGGCTGATATCGATCGTACTATGATTACTTTGGATTCATGGGGCGGATATCCGGATAGTACATTTATTAGTGGGAATATTTTTTATGCTCCCGAATCCAGCAGATTCCAGTTGACAGAATCTACACATAATTTCTTTGAAGGCAATTATTACCTTGGTCGGTTCGAGAAATTACCTGAAGATGGTAAAGCCTGCCAATCAGCTGAAATTTATCAGCAGGAAGTATTGGCAAAGGATGAAAACGGTTATCAGGGCTTGGCTTTGTTGATGGATACGGTGGAAGTGACCGGAGTAAAAGGAGTTTTTGTCAATAAGGAAGCCATTGAGAATTTCTTTAGCCGGTTAGAGAAATAAGTAAATAATAGCTGTAATTTAATCAGGGGGGCAAAACTAAAATGACCTGATCATATAGCACGATAGGTTGTTTTAGTTTTGACCCCCTTTTATTTATGGCTCATTCTTTCTTCTTTAGATCCATTTCTCCGGAGAAAGAAATAGATTGTCTGTTTGTGGGGGTGACCTGTATGTTACTGCTGCCATTGGGATAAATGGTGATATTGTAAAGGTAATTGTCTTCCTCGTTCCGTACTTTTAGTGTGATTTTAGCATTTCCCTTTTTGCTATATGTTGAAGTATATTCTGATAAAGGAGCACTAAAATTTAATCCTTTTCCACCTCCGTAAGGAACGTTATACGCCACTCCGAAATAAGGCAGATAGGAATATACCGAATCGTTTCTTATTTCTAAAGAATAATCGGAAGTCAGGTGTTTGCTGCCTCCTTTCATAGGCATTACCCGGTCCACATTGATTTTGTATGCCTTTGCGTCAACAGCCTCGCGTACTGCTTGTTCTCTTTGTTGTTTCTTCTCTTTCTTGTTCTGAGCCGTTATAGGTATCATACTGCCTGATAGAAGGAGACTTGCCAAAAGGAATAATTTATTTGCTTTCATATCTCTCTGTAGGTTTAGTGAATCTGTCCTTGCCAAAGATAGCCAAAAAGAATACTCATTGTTCTGAAAAAAACATAAGATAATCAAACTGTCAATGAGTTAAGTACGCGATTTATCTTTTGAGTCCCGATAATAAAAAAGATGATTTGTCCCCATGCGGAGTCAAATCATCTTTAAAATCTCCCCATTAGGGGAAGACTATAAAATATTATTTGGGTAGATTAAAAGCCACACTCATTTCTTTCATCTGTTCCTGACTCATACCGTCCGGCTCAAATCCCATATTCTTGGCAGCGATGTAAATCAATGCGGATTTATTTAAAACATCGATTTGGTCGAATGCGGCCATTACGTCACGGTCAACGGCAAAAATGCCGTGTTTTTCCCACATAACGACATCATAATCGGCTAGTTCCTTGATGGTTGCATCGGCTAATTCTACAGAACTAGGCAATTGATAAGGAATCATGCCCAGGCCACGCGGACAGAATGCTTTTGTTTCAGGAATCATACTCCATAACAGGTTGGTTGCCACATCTTTTTCCATGAACTTTTTGTTGTGAGACAGGGCAATCAGTTCGATGGGGTGTGTATGCACGGATGCTTTGTAAGGAGAACCTATGCTGATGAGGTAATTGTGTACGCTCAGGTGGGAGGGAACTTCCGAAGTAGGTTGAACCGGTTTGTCGGCAATGATGACATAGCTGGCACAGTCATCCAAAATACGGATGACAGAACCGTTGTCCATAGGCCAACGCGCCAAATCCCGCATACGCATATTGGTTCCTTTGCAATAAAAATAACAGCCTTTCAAGTGAGGCAGTGTTACACCGATTTGTTTTACTTCGCTGATAGCGGGCATCTGACGGATTTCATCGTCTACATATTCGGTGATATTGACGGTGATATTACCTCCGTTACGTTCGGCCCATCCTTTTTGCCACAAATATCCGGCTACTTCGGCTACTTTATTCACCTCTTTGGCCAATTCAGGGCGATTGTCTAAGATTGATTTCATATCTTTTTTATTTGATTGTTCATAGGATATTGTTATTCATCTTTTTCATTCTGAATAACAGTATGCTACAAATATAGTAATTCTTTTAAAATAAATTAGGAAATACGAGAGAAAAGATAAGAACTACCAGTCCGGTTATCAGAACAGTGATAGTCCGGGTAGATACGCCTTTCCATTCTTTTAATAAAATACCCCATACGTTACTGAAAGTAACATTCAAAGCCATCAATATACACCATGAGAAAGCTAGCAGTACAGGACTTTCGGTCAGGAAACTTTTACCCATTTCCAAACCGAAGAATTGCATATACCACAGTACTCCTGCCAAAGCACAGAATATCAAGTTATTTCCCCATACATTGCTTTTGGCATAATCACTCATGGTTTTGTTGGCTATATTTTGTTGCAGACAGTAAACCGCATTGGTCAAAAAGCCTCCCAATGTTACTAGGAAGATTACGGGAAGTCCTGCATAAAGCCCTTCTACGCCTCCTGCCAATGCAGCTTCTTTGATGGGCGTTCCGGCATCGAGTCCTAAAGCGAAACAGGCACTCATCACACCTGCCAGTAGGGCTACCAACAGTCCTTTGGTCAGAGCGAAATCTTTTACTGCCGCGCGTTTTTCTTCTTCGCTCATGTTTTTGGCGCGAAGACTGCCGGCATATCCTATAATGGCAATACCCGACAAAGTGATACATACTCCCAGTAAAAGAATAAGTCCGTTTCCTTCAAACAGGTTGGTTCCGGCAAAAATGGCGGGAAAAAGTGTGCCGAATCCGGCACAGGTGCCCAGTGCGATACTTTGTCCTAAGGCCACTCCCAGATAACGCATGGAAAGACCGAAGGTGAGACCGCCTACTCCCCATAATATACCATAAAAGATGCTCATCGGAGCACCTCCTGTTCCCCAAAGGTCAAATAAACTGCTTCCTTGAGGGATACCTAGCAACGCACCCAATAACGGGAATACCAGCCAGGCAAATACACCTTGTAGCAGCCAGAAACTTTCCCAACTCCATTCTTTCACTTTTTTTATAGGTACGTATGAACTGGATTGGCAGAAACTTCCTATGGCGATGATGATTAATCCGATAATGATTTCCATTGTTTATATTCTTTAAGGCTACAACTATGTTCCCGGTAGGGGCAGCACTTGAGGCCGCCCCTACGGAAGACAATCTTGTAGTTGGATATTGATTAGCGTTTCGAAGTGACTTCTGCTTCGTATTTCTCTACTTCTGCAATGAACTCTTCGCCTACGGGTACATTGTTCTTCAAGCAGAACATATCCCATACAGCATTCCAAGGCAAAGCTTTTTCTTCTTCGAGCAGAGCCAGACGTTGGAAGCCTTGTCCGTTTGCTTCATATTCGCGCAGTTTGGCAATCGGTTCCAATAAAGCGCGTACCATACATTTTTGAGCCGCGCGGCTGCCTATAACGTATGCACCAATGCGGTTGATGGAAGCATCGAAGTAGTCAAGTCCATAGTGTACACGATCCAAGGCGTTGCAACGAACGATTTCGCTGAATAAATCCATAGTCGGGTCGTCCATGATGGTTACATGGTCTGAGTCCCAACGTACGGGGCGGCTTACGTGCAGCATCAGTTCGGGGACATACAACAACAAGGAAGAAACTTTGTCGGCAACACTTTCTGTCGGGTGGAAATGGCCGGTATCCAAGGTAATCATTTTGTTGTTCTTGGCACCGTAGCCAATATAGAAATCATTAGAACCTACTGTATAGCTTTCCAGTCCGATACCGAATACTTTTGATTCGATACAGTCTTTCATGTTCTTATATTCTGTTGCGAAAATCTGATCCAGAGAGTCTTTCAACAAAGCACGGTATTTCATGCGGTTTACAGTGATGTCTTTGCTGCCATCGTGTACCCACAGGTTCATGATACAAGGATCGCCCTGGGCTTTACCCATCTCTTCGGCTACGGCACGACAACGTTTGGTGTGCTCAATCCAGAAGTTGCGGATACCTTCATCGGGATTTGATAAAGACAAGTCACCGCTTTTAGGATGAGAGAATGAAGTAGAGTTGAAATCCAGTTTCATGTTGTTTTCCTTACCCCATTCAATCCAGCTTTTGAAGTGTTCGGGTTCTACTTCGTCACGATCTACGACTTTTCCTTGGAAGTCGCCATAAATTTCGTGCAGATTCAAACGGTGAGTACCTGGTATATATGAAGCTGCTTTCAGAATGTCTGCACGTAGTTCGTCGATGTTGCGGGCTTTGCCGGGATAGTTACCTGTAGCCTGGATACCACCGGTCAATGAACCTGCCTGAACTTCGAAGCCGGTTACATCATCTGCTTGCCAGCAATGCAGTGACAGATGGAAATTCTGCATGGTTTCCATTACTTTTTCTGTGTCGACACCTACAGCGGCATAACGTTCTTTTGCGATCTCATACGCTTTATTAATCAATTCTTCTTTCATGATATTATTTGTTTGTTTAATGAATAAATTTCAAGGTGAATATTAAATATCTTCTCTATAATGAGCTAAATACTTCTTATATGCTTCTTCCCATTCTTCTGCTTGCTGGGGCTCAAAAGAAACGGTTTCTATGGAAGTGCTGATTAGTTGGCGCATAGCCGCGATATCGCTTACCAGCCCGTTGGCTTTTGCCTGTAACATAATGTTACCGATAGCTGTTCCTTCACTGGGACCTGCTATAACAGGTACGCCCACTGCATTGCAAGTGAACTGGTTTAACAGATTGTTTCGTGAGCCTCCACCGATAATGTGCAGCTTTTCGATGGGGAACGGGGCCATTTGTTGCAAATAGCCGAATACTTGTTTGTAGCGCAGGGCAAGACTGTCGAATATACAACGGGTGATTTCGCCATAACTCTGTGGTACAGGTTGGTTGGTTTCTTTGCAATAATGTCCGATGGCTTGAATCATAGATGTCGGATTGGAGAAGCAGGGGGCATCGGGATTGATGAGACTGCGGAAAGCGGGAACTGTCAGAGCGGCATCTATCAGTTCTGTGTAAGAATAGTTGTTGGTTGCTTCCCATTCTTTGCGGCAACGCTCCAACAGCCACATGCCACAGATGTTTTTCAGGAACCGGGTAGTTCCTTCCACACCTCCTTCATTGGTGAAGTTCTGTTCAAAGCTTTCCTTATTTATAATGGCATCTTTCACTTCAATTCCCATCAGGCTCCACGTACCGGAACTCAGATAAGCGAATCTTTCGTTGTGTGCTGGTACGGCAGCCACGGCTGAACCTGTGTCATGACCGGCAACGGCAATGACTGGAATAGCTCCCAGACCTGTGATTTTCTGCACTTCTTCTGTCAGTACTCCGATAGGCTCTCCCGGGAAAACGAAACGGCCGAACTGTTCTTCCTTGATATCTGCTACATCCAGCAGTTCCTTTTCGAAGCGTTTGGTGCGCGGATTCAACATCTGGGAAGTAGAAGCGATGGTATATTCTGTTACCATTTTACCGGTCAGCATATAGCTTAAGGCATCCGGCATAAACAGTATTTTATCGGCTGCTTCCAAGGCCGAGCAATGATTGCGGTGGAGTGTTGACAATTGGAACAAGGAATTGAAATTCATAATTTGAATTCCAGTGATGTCATATACTCGTTCACGGGGAATATGGGTAAAATATTCTTCAGGTGCACCTGTTGTGTGAGGGTCGCGGTAGCAATAAGGATTGCGGAGTAACTCTCCGTCTTTGCCCACGAATACGAAATCCACCCCCCAAGTATCGATACCGATGGACCGGATAGGCAGATTGTCTTTGGCTACCACTTTCAGTCCCCTGATAATTTCATTGTATAAGGCGTAAATATCCCAATAACAATGTCCTCCGGTTTCTATAATATGATTAGGGAAACGAGTCAGTTCTTTCAACTCCATTTTGCCTTCTCCCAGGCAACCTAAGATGGTACGTCCACTGGTGGCACCCAGGTCTACCGCAAAGAAATAAGTGTGTTCCATGCCTTTATTTTTGATTTTAAGGAATTAATAGTGATGCAAAAATAGTTTATTCCCCGAAAGTCGTCCTTGTTTTTTTGATATTATAACTGTTGGATTTGGTTGTACCTGCCGTAAAACATAATATTACCGTCTTTTTAAGAAGATCGCATTGAAAAGAAGAATTTGGTGTGATTTTGGTTTACTCTTGGGATGATGGATAAGAGCTTTATTGAAAATATGCATAAAGTCGCAAAAATATTCTCTTTTTTGTATCTATATTCCCGAATATTCTGTAATTTTGCAGTCGAATCAGAATAATTATGCAGTATGAAGAGCAAGAATAGCAGACTTGATGCCATTAAGATTATTATTTCGAGCAAGGAAGTAGGTAGCCAGGAAGAGTTGTTGCAGGAATTGGCGAAAGAAGGATTCCGATTGACCCAAGCTACTTTGTCTCGTGACTTGAAGCAGTTGAAAGTGGCGAAAGCAGCCAGTATGAACGGAAATTATGTATATGTATTGCCAAACAATACCATGTACAAACGTATGACTGAGCAACATTCGGCCAGTGAGATGTTGATGCATAATGGATTTATTTCCATTGAATTTTCGGCTAATCTGGCAGTAATCAAGACTCGTCCCGGATATGCTAGTAGTTTGGCTTATGATATTGATAACCGGAACTTTGATGAAATATTGGGAACTATTGCTGGTGATGATACTATTATGCTTGTCATTCGTGAAGGCTGCACAAGAGCGGGAGTGAAGAATGCGCTTTCATTGATTATACCGAATATACAATAAAATAATATAGATAAAAAAGGAAATGGATGCTAAACAAGTGGATGTGATGGTGGCAGATGCCTCACATGAAGTTTACGTTGATAAAATTTTAGATACTATTAGAGAGGCGGCTAAGGTACGCGGAACAGGCATTGCAGAACGCACACATGAATATGTGACTACAAAGATGAAAGAAGGAAAGGCGATTATTGCTTTATGTGGAGAGGATTTTGCAGGATTTACCTATATTGAGTCATGGGGAAACAAGCAATATGTAGCAACTTCGGGATTGATTGTGCATCCCAATTATCGTGGGATGGGTTTGGCCAAGCGTATAAAGGCGGCTTCGTTCCGATTGGCACGTCTGCGATGGCCTAAAGCGAAGATATTCAGTCTGACCAGTGGTGCGGCGGTAATGAAAATGAATACAGAACTGGGATATGTTCCTGTAACTTTCAATGAACTGACTGATGATGAGGCCTTTTGGAAAGGTTGTGAAGGCTGTATCAATCACGATATATTAGTGGCAAAGAACCGTAAGTTCTGTATTTGTACAGCCATGCTTTACGATCCGGCTTTGCACGAAGAAGACACTATTTAATAAATTAAAAATTAAGAATTAAAAATTAAAAGATGGCTGCGCGTTCATGTACTTATTTCTCAGTTTTCAATTTTTAATTCTCAATTAAAATAATATCATTATGGAAGAAAAAAAGAAAAAAGTAGTAGTAGCATTCAGCGGGGGGCTTGATACCTCTTTCACTGTAATGTATCTGGCTAAGGAAAAAGGGTATGAAGTGTATGCTGCTTGTGCAAACACGGGTGGTTTCAGTGAGGAGCAGCTGAAGCAGAACGAAGAGAACGCTTACAAACTGGGTGCTGTGAAGTATGTGACATTGGATGTGACCCGGGAATACTATGAGAAGAGCTTGAAATATATGGTATTCGGTAATGTGCTCCGTAATGGTACTTATCCTATTTCTGTAAGTTCTGAACGTATCTTCCAAGGGTTGGCCATAGCACGTTATGCTAATGAAATAGGTGCGGACGCTATCGCACACGGCTCGACTGGTGCGGGTAATGACCAGATTCGTTTCGATATGACTTTTCTGGTATTGGCTCCGGGGGTTGAGATCATCACATTGACCCGTGACATGGCATTAAGCCGTCAGCAGGAAATTGATTATTTGAATGAACATGGTTTTGCCGCTGACTTTACAAAATTGAAATATTCTTATAATGTAGGTCTTTGGGGAACTTCTATCTGCGGTGGGGAAATATTGGACTCTGCGCAGGGTTTGCCCGAAAGTGCTTATTTGAAACAGGTGACCAAGGAAGGAAGCGAACAGCTTCGTCTTACATTTGAAAAAGGTGAGCTGAAGGCTGTTAATGACGAGAAGTTTGATGATCCTATCAAGGCTATTCAGAAAGTGGAAGAGATCGGTGCACCCTACGGTATCGGCCGTGACATGCACGTTGGGGATACCATTATCGGTATCAAAGGGCGTGTAGGATTCGAGGCTGCTGCTCCTATGCTGATTATCGGAGCCCATCGTTTCCTTGAAAAATATACGTTGAGCAAGTGGCAGCAATACTGGAAAGACCAGGTTGCCAACTGGTATGGAATGTTCTTGCATGAAAGTCAGTATCTGGAACCGGTAATGCGCGATATTGAGGCAATGTTGCAGGAATCTCAGCGTAATGTAAACGGTACAGCTATCTTGGAACTCCGTCCGCTTTCATTCTCTACTGTGGGTGTTGAATCGAAAGACGACCTGGTGAAGACCAAATTCGGTGAATATGGTGAAATGCAGAAGGGATGGACAGCAGAAGATGCCAAAGGCTTTATCAAAGTGACTTCTACACCTTTGCGTGTTTATTATAATAACCACAAGGACGAAGAAATTTAATAAGTATGATTAAAGCAGGAATTATCGGTGGGGCAGGTTATACGGCGGGCGAATTGATTCGTCTGCTGATTAATCACCCTGATGTAGACATAAAGTTTATAAACAGCAGCAGTAACGCCGGCAATAAGATTACCGACGTACATGAGGGACTCTATGGTGAAACGGATTTGGTTTTTACCGACGAACTTCCTCTGGATGAGATTGATGTATTGTTCTTCTGTACGGCTCATGGAGATACAAAGAAGTTTATGGATAGTCACAATGTACCCGAGGATTTGAAAATCATAGACCTCAGTATGGACTACCGTATCAAGAGTGATGACCATGACTTCATCTATGGTTTGCCGGAACTGAACCGTCGTGCTATCTGCCATAGCAAGCACGTGGCCAATCCGGGATGTTTTGCCACTTGTATTCAATTGGGTTTATTGCCGTTAGCCAAACATCTGTTACTGAACGAGGATGTAATGGTAAATGCCATTACCGGAAGTACAGGGGCAGGGGTGAAACCGGGTGCTACCAGCCATTTCAGCTGGCGTAATAATAATATGAGCATCTATAAACCGTTTTCTCATCAGCATGTTCCCGAAATCAAGCAATCATTGAAACAGTTGCAAAACAGCTTTAATGCTGAAATAGATTTTATTCCTTACCGGGGTGATTTCCCGCGTGGTATCTTTGCTACTCTGGTAGTCAAATGCAAGGTGGAACTGGAAGAACTGGTGAAGATGTATCAAGACTATTATGCCGAGGATTCTTTCGTTCATATTGTAGACAAAAATATAGATTTGAAGCAGGTGGTGAACACCAACAAGTGTTTGATTCATTTGGAGAAGCATGGCGATAAACTGCTGGTTATCTCTTGCATTGACAACTTGTTGAAGGGGGCAAGCGGACAAGCGGTCCATAATATGAATCTCATGTTCAATCTGGAAGAAACCGTAGGGCTGAGGTTGAAACCGTCTGCTTTTTAATAAAGAAGAGTTTATGAAATTATTTGATGTATATCCTCTTTTTGACATAAACATTGTCAAGGGAAAAGGTTGTCATGTATGGGATGATCAAGGTACGGAATACCTTGATTTGTATGGTGGTCATGCGGTTATTTCTATCGGTCACGCACATCCGTATTATGTGGAAATGATAAGCAAGCAGGTTGCACAGTTGGGATTTTATTCCAATTCGGTGGTTAACAAGCTACAACAGGAAGTGGCAGACCGTTTAGGGAAACTTTCGGGTTATGATGATTATCAATTGTTTTTGATAAACAGTGGGGCCGAAGCTAATGAAAATGCGTTGAAACTGGCTTCTTTTTACAATGGTCGCAAACGTGTGCTTTCTTTTTGCAAAGCATTTCATGGACGTACTTCACTGGCAGTGGAGGTAACCCACAATCCGAAAATTATAGCCCCAATCAATGACAATGGGCATGTGACTTATCTGCCTTTGAACGATATAGAAGCAGCTAAAGCGGAATTGGCAAAAGGAGATGTCTGTGCGGTGATTATTGAAGGTATTCAAGGAGTAGGCGGTATTCAGGTTCCGGAAGTGAAATTCTTGAAAGAACTGAGTAAGGCTTGCGAAGAAGTGGATGCAGTACTTGTTTTGGATGAAATACAATCCGGCTACGGGCGTAGCGGTAAATTTTTTGCTCACCAACATGCAGGTATCCGTCCCGATATGATTACGGTTGCAAAGGGGATTGGCAATGGCTTTCCGATGGCTGGTGTCCTGATCAGTCCGAAATTCAAACCCGTATATGGACAATTGGGAACCACTTTTGGTGGTAACCACCTGGCTTGTGCTGCTGCTATCGCGGTGCTGGATGTTATGAAAGGTGAGAACCTGGTAGAGAATGCTGCCAAGGTAGGTGCTCATCTGCTGAAAGAATTGAAACAATTCCCACAGATTAAAGAGGTGCGTGGCGAAGGTTTGATGATCGGTATGGAATTTGACGAACCGATTAAGGAACTGCGTCAGCGTCTGCTGTTCGAACAGAAAGTATTTACCGGAGTCAGTGGTACGAATGTAATCCGTCTGCTCCCGCCTTTGTGTCTGACTATGGCTGAGGCTGATGAATTTATTGGACGCTTTCGTAAAGTGTTGGTATAAGCTGGAGATTCAAGAGGGATAATAATCAGCGAAAGAAAATAAGGTCTCGTCAGGAAACATTTCGGTTCCGGCGAGACTTTTTGATTTCATCTTCTTCAAAGTAATTTTATTTTTAGCTTTTCATAATACGTTCTTCTCCTTTTTTCCCTTATCTTTGTAGCTATAGACTTAATCTTTAATAATATGAAAGTAGCAATTATTGGTGCGGGAAATATGGGAGGGGCCATTGCTCGCGGCCTTGCCCAAGGCACTATCATTCCAGCGAGTGATGTAACAGTAGCCGATCCGTTCAGCGGAAGTCTGGAAACTCTACAGGCGGATTATCCGGAGATTAATGTGACAACGGAAAATCCGAAAGCGATAAAGGATGCCGATATCGTTATTCTGGCTGTAAAGCCGTGGTTAATAGACCAAGTGTTGAGTGTGGTTCATTTGACTCCACGGCAAGTATTGGTTTCTATTGCAGGTGGTGTAACTTTCGAACAGCTGGTAAAGAGTGTAGGTCCGGAACAGACCATATTCCGTTTGATTCCCAATACTGCTATTTCTCAGTTGGAAAGTATGACTTTGATATCCAGTCGTAACGCCAGTAAGGAACAAGAACAACTGATGCTGGATATCTTTAATGAATTAGGATTGGCTATGCTTATTCCTGAAAGTCAGATGGCTGCTACTACGGCTTTGACTTCATGTGGTATCGCATATGTCTTGAAATATATTCAGGCAGCTATGCAGGCAGGTATTGAATTGGGGATTTATCCGAAAGATGCACAGAAAATGGTTGCCCAGTCTGTGAAAGGAGCCGCTTCCTTGATATTGAATAATGATACTCATCCCAGTGTGGAAATAGATAAGGTGTGTACGCCCGGTGGTATGACTATCAAGGGTATTAATGAATTGGATCACGAAGGGTTTGACTCAGCGATCATTAAAGCAATGAAGGCTTGTCTGAAATAGAAACAACCTCATGGAAATGACGTGGATAACACGGTTCTCGTTTTTGTGTATTGTGTTATCTACGTTTTTATAGAAGGTACTTTTGCAGGTTTAGTATAAAAATATGTTCACTTTTTTGTTTCCGATTTCATATTTCATGTTATCTTTGCTATACAAGATCAGATCTAATGTGAAAGAGAAATATGATAAACACAGAATTGTTCAAAGAAGTGTCACCTTTGTCTGCCAAGGATTGCTTTATTTTGATAGAGCGTCAGAAATCGAATTTTAATTTTCCTATACATATACATCCCGAATATGAACTGAACTATATTGAGAATGCAAAAGGCGCACAACGCATTGTGGGAGACTCCATAGAAGAAATAGAAGAAGAGGAACTGGTGCTGGTCACCAATCCTCAATTGGAACATGCTTGGAGGGATTATAACAACAAGCCGCAGAATATCCATGAAATAACCATTCAGTTTCATTCCGATCTGCTTTCCGACCAGATTCTGAACAGGAACCAGATGATCAGCATTCGGGAACTTTTCCACCGTGCCCGTAAAGGAATCGTGTTCAGCAGGGAGACTATCGCGAAAGTCCGTCCGTTGTTGAAAACGCTGTCTTGCGAGAACGATAGTTTCTATTCCTTGATAAAACTGCTTGTTATTCTTCATGAATTATCATTGGACAAAGGGATGCGTGAGCTGTCAACCGGGCAGTTTGCCATTAACTCTGTTTCCAAAGAGCATACTAACGAGAAGTTGAACAAGGTGCTGGATTATGTTCATTTTCATTTTTCGGAAGTGATCCGTCTTGCAGATGTGGCTAAAATGGTAAATATGAGCGAGGCCTCATTCTGTCGTTTTATCAAACAGCATACTTCCAAAAGTTTTATCGATTTCCTTACTGATATCCGCTTGGGGGCCGCTTCACGTGCTTTGGTTGATTCTTCCTTGTCAATAGCTGAAATAGGATATGATTGTGGCTTTAATAATCTATCCAATTTCAACCGTATCTTTAAAAAGAAAAAAGGAGTGACTCCTAAAGAGTTCCGTGATAATTATCGTAAGAACAAGACTATCATTTAAAAGGTTCGGCCGGAACTTTCTCATGGACTTGCCTGATTTTGACAGCACTAAAAGAAAGCGGATTTTCTGAAAGTTCGGGGATGTTGTAGGATTTGAATGCCTGGAAATAATGTTCCGTGTCTTTTTGCGGTACTACGAACGGCTTGTAAGTTGTTTCTTCTTTATTCGGATAGCCAGAACAAGGCTTCTCATATTGACGGTCTCTATTTTGATAAAATATCATAAGTATATGTTCGGATAGTATTGGTTTGTCTGTCGGTAAATTTCCATCTTTGCCTTTGGGTTACAACCTGGTAAAACTTTGAATACTAACCTTAAAAAAGACAAGTGTCATGAAAAAGCTATCTTACCTTTTTGCCGTGGCGGCTTCCGCCGCTTGCTTCTGTGCCTGTACCGATGTTACCGATGTTCTTCCGGCAGAACAAATCCCGGCCGATGCACGTAGTACCTTGGGGGCCGACGTAGTTCTTCAGTGGAACAACGAAGAACAAACCATCGATGGTTTTGGTGTGGCGCAGGCCGGCTGGTCCGACTATCTTTATGCCCACCGCAAGCGTCAGGAGATTATGGATGTGATGTTCGGACAGGACGGGCTTCGCCTCAGTATCCTCAGGGGCGAGGTATTCCCCCATTACGATGAAACCACGTTTAATATGGACGAGGATATCAATCTGTCTTTGGACGATCCTTTTTTCGATATTGATTTCAACCGTGATGAGAATCGTGTTGCCGAAGGCATCGCACAGCGCAACGGACAGTTGTGGATCATGAAAAAAGCGAAGCAGGAATACGGTGTGGACAAACTCATCTTTTCCGTTTGGTCTGCTCCGGCTTATATGAAAAGCAACGGCAGTACCTCGCAAGGTTTTTTGAAACGCGGCAGCTACCAGGCCTTTGCCGACTATCTTTCCAATTTCTGTGATGCCTACACAGCGGCAGGTCTGCCTGTCTATGCCATCTCTCCGGCCAACGAGCCCGAGTATGCGGCAAGCTGGAACTCATGCCTCTGGCTTCCCGGTACCACTACGCTGGGACCGTTCATTGTGAATAACTTAGGTCCCAAGTTGCGACAGACCCATCCCGAAACCCGGATTATCTTTGGCGAGAATGCCCAGTGGTCTGCCATTCTGGGCTTTATCATGGGCAGTAAAAATTATGTGCGCGACATTCTGAACCTGAATCCTAAAATCACCAACTTTCCCGTCATTGCCGCCGGACACGGCTATGTGGATCCTGTGACCGGGAAAGATCCTGCCATTGAACCGTTCAGCAAAGCCGAATCGAAGGGAATTCCCGTGTGGCTGACCGAAATCAGCGATCCTACGGAAAGTTATGATGCTACCATGACCAGTGGCTTGAAATGGGCGAAGAAGTTCCATCGTTTCTTGTGTGAGGCCAATACCGGCGCTATTGTGTGGTGGGCAGGTGCTATACCGGATGGCGGAACCACCGAGGGGCTGATTAACATTGAAAAGAACCGCGTGGACTATGAAGTGACCAAGCGTTGCGAGGTGTTCGGCAACTTCTCCCGTTACATCCCTGTAGGAAGCAAGCGCATCTCGGCGCAATATGATTTCGAACAAGGCTATATGGTGTCTGGCTATAAATATGGTGACAACGGTTACACGGTTGTAGCCATCAACCCTGCGGATCATGAAGTAGTTATTTCGTTGGCTCTTGAAAGCGCTCAGGTTTCCGGTGCTTTGCAAGGCTATGTCACCGATGACACCCGTAAATGGGAGCCGGTGGAAGCTGTTCAACCTGCCGATGGTGTCTATACCCTGACCTTGCCGGCCCGTAGCGTGGTTTCCTATACCGGAACTGTGTTGAGTAGTTCGTCTTTGTAACGTTGATTCTGTTTTTATTTCTACGCTGCAATAGTTTTTTGTTCCGTCATTGTATTGCGCTGATAAACAGTAATATGCGGTGACGGAATTTCCTGTATCCCCACGAAGTACTTTTTCGTTTTTTCCTTGCAGAAGCCGGTTCGTCGGATATCGGTTTCCATGTCGGGTACGTAATCTTGATATATGTACGGCAGTATCCGTGCAAGGGGATGGGAGTTTCCATGCAAGAAGACTGCATCATTTGTTGCACCACTCGGCTGAACGTGCCTTTTCACTCAAGTGAAGTGCCGTTGCCACCTGTGTGAAACGGTTGCTTCACCAAGGTGAAGCAATAAAGTCATAAGACTGTTTTCACGGTTGCATCCTGTTGATAAAATACATCTATTGAAGTTTTGTCATTTTGTGTGTGGCGGTTGTTGTGTTGTACATTGATGAACGATACCGCCGCTTACCTACCGGTTGAGAGCCTTTATGGATGTTTTTTCACAGTAATTAGTTGATAATTAAGAGAATACTGTGTAGGAAAAATTTTATATTTCACGTTCAATTCAGATGTGTTTTCCATTGTCTTGAAGAATTTTTTTTTGATATTGATAAGATTTCATTGTTTAATGCTTGAATTGTATTTGTTCCTGCTTGCTTGAATTGCCATCTTTGCAATGTTAATTTTTAATTCAAATAACTATGAAAACAAAGACATTCTTAATTTCAGCTGCTATTCTTCCATCCATGGGGCATTACCGTTGTTTGCGAAAGCAATAACGTGTTGGAAATCTATTTTTAGTTAATTTTACAGCAATATTTTTTAATTAAACTCTAATACATTATTTATGAAACAAATTGCATTTACATGGTTGCTGTGCATACTTAGTATATGTGCCTATGCTCAGCAAATTACTGTTACCGGAACAGTGACGGATGCGGAGAATAATCCGTTGATTGGTGCGGCTGTTGTTGTAGTAGGAACTACGGATGGCGTGATTACCGATTTTGATGGCAAATATACCATTAAGGCCGCTTCCGGTCAGTCTTTGAATTTCTCTTATGTAGGTTATCGGGAGCAAACTGTTAAGGTTGATGGCCGCAGTGTGATTAATGTGAAATTGTCGGAAGGTGAATTGTTGGACGAGGTGGTGGTTATCGGTTACGGTACAGTGAAGAAAAGCCATTTGACAGGTGCGGTCGCTTCTGTTTCCGGTAAAGAGTTACAGGCAAATGTTGCACGTAGTGCTTCAGCTGCTTTGCAAGGAAGAGTTGCCGGTGTTACTGTGTCGGCTGCCAACGGTCAGCCGGGGGAAGGCTTGAATATTAATGTCCGTGGTATCAGTTCATTGAGTGCCACCAGTCCGCTTTATGTGATTGACGGTGTGTATGGTGATATCAATATGGTTGATCCCGCTGACATTCAGTCTATTGAAGTGTTGAAAGATGCTTCGGCTGCTGCTATTTATGGTTCTCGTGCTGCTAATGGTGTTGTATTGGTCACTACTAAAGGCGGTCGTTTGGAAACTCCTGCCCGTGTAACAGTGGATGCCTATACAGGCGTTCAGATGGTTGCCAAATACATTGATGTAATGGATGGTAATCAGCTTCGCGATTTGGCAAAGGCTACCGGTTATAGTTCGGCAGAAGGGTTGCTGAATTGGAATGGAGGTGCTGGAACAGACTGGCAGAAAGAACTTTATAACTCGGCTATGGTGAGCAAGGTTAGCTTGAATGTATCTGGAGGAAACAAGACTTCGACCTATAATCTGTCGGGAAGCTATCTTAACCAGGATGGTATTGTGAATACTACCGGTTATGAGGCATGGAACATTCGTGCTAAGAATACTTTTTCTTTTTTCAATAATCATTTGCGTATGGGGACTACGTTGATGATGAAATTCTATAAAAAGAAGTACGAAGATGTTTCATATACCTCCGCTCTGACAGCTGTGCCTATGTGGAATGTATATGGTGAAGATGGCACTTGGGGTGTCGCTCCGGAATGGACCAGAGGAGATAATCCTGTAGGTTGGACAGAAGCCTATGATTACCAAAGACATGGGATAGACATTTTATTGAATGGCTATGCCGAAGTGGATTTGTTCTTGAAAGGATTGAAATATAAATTCAATGTAGGTATAAACAAATATACAAGACGTAATTATGCCTATAGTTCTCCTTATTATTTCAGTTCTACTTCACAAAAGAATGAAGCGGAATTGTCGGAAAGTACAGACTGGGAGAACGATTGGTTGATTGAAAATACAATCAATTATGATAATACGTTTGGCAATCATACGGTTTCTGCTTTGGTGGGTTATTCTGCCCAGCGTAACAATGCGCGTGGTTTTGGTGCAGGACGTAAGGGTTTCCCGGAAGGTTTCTCTGTGATTGACGCCGGTTCGGTTTCTTCACAAAATACATCGGGTAGCGCGTGGGCCAATACAATGATTTCTATGTTTGGGCGTGTGATGTATTCGTATGCCGATCGTTATATGCTGTCTGCTTCTGTTCGTCGGGACGGTTCTTCCAAATTTGCAGATGGAAACCGCTGGGGCACATTCCCGTCTGTATCTTTGGGTTGGAATGTGATGAATGAAGATTTCTTTGAAAATATCAAGGAAACCATGAATGAATTGAAAATTCGTGCCAGTTATGGTGTATTGGGTAATTTGAGCGGCATTGGCAATTATGCTACCCAGTCTGTTGTTTATAAAGGTATGAATAACATGATGGGCACAGAACTTTGGGAAGGTGCCATTACCGGTAAGGAATGGACTTCACCCATGAATGTGACTTGGGAAAAGACGAAGACCTTGAACTTGGGTTTGGATTTTGCTTTCTTGAACAATAAGTTCAGTGTCAGTGCTGATTATTTTATTCAGAAAACAGAAGATATGTTGTTGTCTATGCCGCAGTCTTTGAGTTTTGGCTTGAGTGGGAATCCTACAGTAAATGCAGGTACAGTAGAAAACAAAGGATTTGAAATTTCATTGAATCACCGTAATAATGTAGGCGATTTGTATTATCATGTAGGTGTCAATGCCACCTTTATCAAGAATGAACTGACGGAAGTAAACGGAAGTCGTGATGAATGGCAGGGATTCAATCCTCATGCCAAAGGAACGATTACTTATGCCAAGACCGGTCATTCCATAGGTTATTTCAATTTGATAAAGACGGATGGTGTATTCCAAAGCCAACAAGAAATTGATGCGTATGTGGATAAGAACGGTAATAAGATCCAGCCTAATGCACAACCGGGTGACTTGCGTTTCGTGGATTATAACGGAGATGGTAAGATTGACAATAATGACCGTCAGGATGTAGGCTCTGCTTTCCCGAAAGTTAACTTGGGTGTAAGTCTGGGTGCTGAATGGAAAGGTTTGGATTTGAATATGTTCTTTGACGGAAACTTTGGCAACAAGATTTACAATGCCCAGTATTATAGTACGGTTTATAATGAATCAACGGGAAACCAATATGCAGAACGCATGAACAGCTGGACTGAAAACAATCATTCTGACATTCCTCGCTGTTTGTTTGGTACTAGCGATCCTAATGGTACAAACTGGGGCTATACGGACCGTTGGTTGGAAAATGGTTCATTCTTGCGCTTGAAGACTTTGGAATTAGGTTATACGTTGCCCAAAGTATGGGTATCTAAAGCCGGTTTGCAGAATGTGCGTGTTTATACGGCTATGGAAAACCTTTTCACTATAACCGATTATAAAGGATATACTCCTGACTTGGGTATGGTAGATGCCGATGGTGCCGGTACATCAGGTGGTTCGGGTGTAATGACCCGTGGTTGTGATGACGGTCGTTATCCGATGGCACGTACTATCACCTTTGGTTTACAAGTAAATTTCTAATTAGGAATAAGTAATATTTGCAGAATATGAAAAAGAATTTTATAAAATACATAGCTGCATTGGCTGTAGCTCCAATGTTGTTGTCTTCTTGTAGTGATGACTTTCTGAATGAGATTGATCCTAACCGTCAGACTCCGACCACTTTCTGGACATCCGAGGATAATGTGATGAAAGGCTTGTCCGCAGTTTATAATCCTTTCCGCCGTATGACCAGTGGATATTATGGTGGGCTGGAAGGCATCATGCATCTTCAGATGCGCGGTGACGACCTTTACCCCACTCGCGGAGAAGAACCTTATATTTGGGAATATTTGTCGTTTGTCAACACAACGAATACAAAGGATTTGAGCTGGGGAAACATCTATGAAGGCATTCAGATGGCGAACGAATTCATATATCGTGCGGCTACGGTTGATATGGACGAAACCAAACGTGAGCAAATGATAGGTGAGGCTTATTTCTTACGTGGATTCTGGTACTTCCGTTTGCGTACTGATTATCGTGATGCGGTTATCCGTACTCTCCCGCAGGATGCAGATCCGGAAACTCATGGACTGTCTAGCGGTGATGAAGTGCTGGAACAGGCTATTTCAGACTTTAAGGAAGCCAAGTCTCGTTTGCCTAAGCTTCGTTCAAGCGATGAGAACGGTCGTGTAACTCAAGGTGCGGCTATTGCCATGTTGGGTAAAGCTTATATCTGGAAAGGGGATTATCAGGCCGCTAAGGATGAGTTTGAAATTATAATGAATGGTTATGGTTACGATTTGACTCAAAAGTATGAGGACAACTTCCGTGACGATACGGAATTTAATGCTGAATCTATTTGGGAAATCAATTATGATGCCAAAGGTAATTCGGGTGACTCTTGGGGCAATGGCACTAGTGACGACTCGTTTATGGGAAACAACCTTGCTCATTATTTTGGCCCGACACTGAAAGGTGAGAATATTGGCGGTGGTTGGTATAAGATGCAGCCTTCTCCCTATTTGATAAAAGAATTCATTTCCGAACAGCGTCCGGAAGGATCTGATTCCAAATGGGATAAGCGTTTGTACACTACGTGCTTCTTTAAATATTCTGATTTCGGTGATGTGAAGCCGGATGAAAAATTCTATGGTGGTAAAGTGGAATTTGATGATATGTTTAAATGGACGGTACTGCCCGAAGGCGATGGCAAATATGGTATTGCCAAGCAAGGATATGCTCCTGCTTATCCGGTTATCGAGGGTGTTCAAGGGCGTTTCATGATGAAGAAGTTTGCAGCTTGGTGGGTTCCCACAGGATGTACGATGTATTCTAACGATGCCGGACGTATCAACAATTTACGTATTATGCGCTTTGCAGAAGTTTTGTTGCTCCACGCTGAGGCTTGTCTGGAAACCAATGATGAAAGCGGAGCAATGAAAGATATTAACCGGATTCGTGTACGTGCCGGGCTGCCGGAGAAAAACTTGAGTGGAAAAGATGCTATAATGACAGAACTCCAGAAACAGAAATTGCTGGAATTTGCCGGAGAGAATATACGTTGGGATGATATGGTTCGTTGGTACGGAAATGATCCTGCTAAGTTGAAAGCTATCATGCACGAACGCAAGACCGATTCTCAACATTATGAATTGCTTTACGAAGAAAATGAAAGTGGTGAAAAGGAATTGGTAGGATATAAACCGACAGACCGCATTTCGGATACACAAGGATTTGACCATTTTGAAGCTAAATTCTTGTACTTCCCGATACCTCAGGCAGAGGTGGACGCTAATTTGAATTTGGAGCAAAAGCCGGAATGGAGATGATTGTATTGAACTGATAATTAAAAAGTATGAGAGGTGTGTCAAAATGTGGATAATGCCATCGTTTAGTTCGCAGGGGCGAGGTCCGCTCGCCCGAAAACAGTTTGCTTTGTGTCTTCGGGCAGGTAAACCCTTCCCCTACAACTGACGATGGGATAGGCCCGGTTTAGTTTTGACACACTCCCATAAAAACAATGAAGCCAAATGAAAAGGAAAGGATATTATTTATGCTCTTTGTTGGTTATGATATTTGTATTTTTGTCATGTCGTGATGAAGAACAGGATTGTACCCAAGCTATGCAGGATATACAAAACCAGTTGAAGGAAAATGATTTATTGAAATCTGTTTCTCAAGAACGTGAACAATGTGTTTTGTTATTCGAGTCCAATAAGATAATTTTTCCGCAAGAGTTAATCCAAAGTGTAGATGTGGATGCGGAAAACTGGAAAACGACTTTGACATTTGCCAATGGAAGCACTTATGTTATACCTACCTTAGGTACTTCGATTGACAACTTGATATTGAGTTCTACAGTCAATCCTTCCGGTTGCAATCCATTATCGGCCAGTGTAGTTGTAAAATTACCTGTATTGGGACGCATTAAACTGATTGTACACAGCAAACCGGGAAAGCATACGCCTGACGTGGAATATACATTTAAAGATGTGGGATTAAAACAGAATATTCCGGTATTGGGACTTTATCCCAATTATAATAACCAGATCACTTTAATTTATACGGATTTGCAAGGAAATGAACGTGCTCGGTCCAATCTAAAGCTTCAGACGAAAACATTGGAAAGCAGAAGGCTGCCTAAGGAAATCAGAGTGGTAAAGGCTCAATATGACCGAATGGAGCCAGGCATGAATTTGGTAAACTCCCCCGGACAGGATGAAACAGACACTTCTATCCCTTATATGATAGATGCAGACGGAGAAATCCGTTGGATTCTTGATTGGGAGAAGTCGGATGAACATCGATATATCGGAATCGGGTGCGGATTGATCCGGATGCAGAACGGACATTATATGACCGGTGACGGAAACCATCATCGGATGGTGGAGGTGGATATGATGGGAAATACAATTCATAATTGGGATATGCTGGAAAGGGGATACACTATGCATCATGCCATATCTCAAGATAAGCAAGGCAATATATTAGCGACTGTGAGCAAGACTTCCGCTAAAATCGCCAATGGGAAAGATGTACGGATAAATGATTTTATTATTATGATGGATCCCGAAAAAGGGGAGATATTGCAAGAATGGGATTTGGTGCACATGTTGGATTCGGCTCGCTATGGAATGACCGATTATGATCTAACCTCAGACCCTTTTGCACAAAGTGCCAGTAATTGGGCGCATAATAATGGTATAGTAGAGTGGGGAGATGATTATCTGGCTACAGCTCGTTATCAAGGAATCTTTAAGTTTAATAAAGCTGGAGGTATTGAGTGGATTATATCGCCTCATGGGTATTGGAGAGATAAATACTTGAAATTATTATTGAATCCTCTTCATGCCGACGGGACTCCTATTACTGATCCTGAGGTGATAGCCGGAACGAAGAATTGTGATGATTTTGAATGGCCTTGGGGATGTCATACAGCTGTCCCATTACCTAATGGACACATTCTTTATTTCAATAATGGTTATGGGCGTAACTTCAAACTGGATTTTACAGACAGGAAAAATATTTATACTTGCGGCATAGAATATGAAGTGGATGAAGTGAACCGTACGGTTCGCCAAGTTTGGCAGTATGGAAAAGAGCGTGGTGCCGCGTATTTTACTCCGGCCCGTTCCGGGGTGCAATATTTGGAACAAACGGGTAACAGATTAATTTGTCCGGGAATGAGCAATGTGCTTAGCAATGGCAATCGTGGTGCACGCGTGACAGAAGTAGATCCTGAAACACAGGATGTTGTGTTTGAATTGGAATTGGAAGATGCGATTTACCAGCGGGTTTACCGTATGTCTCTTTATCCTGAGAACCAATAACAACACTGTATAGAATATGATTGATTTTTGATAAAATAGTATAATTCTAGATGCTTGGATAGCATTCTTTTACTGTAAAAAATCGCAGAATTTGCAATTATCTTAGAATTAAACGGTTATTCGGGTTGCATGGAAATTGGGTAACGAGATGGCAACCGTTCCTATTTCAGAGTTCATTATTGTCTTGCACCAATGTTATAACTCTTGATGTACAAAGGTATAACTTTTTTATGAATGGGCAAAAAGGTGGTGAAGATTTCATTGTATAGGTGCAATTATTTGAATTTAGTCTATCATCAATCTGTGATATTATGAGTTCCCCGATTCCGCCAATCACCCATTTCCGTTGCTCGTCTGCAAAGGAAGTACAGACTTCATTTGAAAGTTGAAAGGTCGGGCGGCAAGCCGTTTCGGGGTGAATCTTCCTTCCTTGAAGAGTATTCACCCCGAAAACCTTTCCCCTTTCAAGCCTGTACTTAAAACCGCAGACGGCAACGGAAATGAGCGACTGACGAAAATGTAGATAAACAAACAGACAGCATACAAAAGGGTTCTTACATTGATAACCCATTTGTATGCTGTTCTTGTATCTATCCATAGGGGCACTATTATTTTGCATCAGATGAAAATATGGGCAAGCGGTAAATTTCGCTCCCTCCAAAAATATAGAAGGGATTATCCGCTGCCACTCATCAGGTGCGTGCCGTTATACTCCCGTTTCAAGGCTTGCTCAATTTCACTACGCTTGTAGAGGACTTTGCCACCAAGCACATAATAAGGGAGTGTCCCGTTACTGCGATACTCGCTCAATGTTCTTCGGCTGACTTTAAGCATATATGCTACCTCCTTGTCGCACATATATTCATCGTCATTGGGTAATGTTGCCCCATCTTTTGGAATGCTGTCAATGATTTCCGACAACTGGTCGATACTCTCGTGAATGGACTGCATCCACGCATCGTCTTTGGTTCTCATCTCTTGGTACATAGTTCAAATTGTTTTTAGTGTTATACATCGGTTAAATCTCTCTGCCTCGCCATTTGGCCTCCTTGCGTCTATCCTCCACCTTTTTTACGATGCTATCCACATCTTCAGGCAGGTAGTAGGTGCGATTACCGATTTTGGTGTAGGCAAGAGTTCCGTTATCTCGCAAGGTCTGCAATGTTCGCTTGCTTATCTTCAATCGCTGACAAACATCCTGATGGTCGAGCCAATTGTTTGTCTTTTTCTTCCCGTTCTTGACAACGGGTGAATTTGATACTCGCAGAATGAACTGCTCAATCTTCGTGGCAAATTCCTCGAATGCCTTACGCTCAAAAACGATTAAATCCATACGCTTTCGTTTTATTTGTTTTTAATATTCTCAACCTTTTGTTCCGCTAAGATATAGTCGGCATAAACTCCAATCCAAGCGTTTTGAAGATGTGGCAGTGTGTGGCGCTCATTTGGCACTCTCTGGCGTCATTCTCCACTCCGCCCACATCGGTAATTTGTTCTATTCCCATTAGCCGTTGCCGTATCTTCACTGCAAATAAAAGCAGTAAAAAGCATATTGCAATGGGGGTGTCTATACGTGTCATAGACTGACATATCATTGCATATTCGGTGTTATGAATAGCACCACTAAATCCTATTATATCCTTAATCATTGTTGTTTCTCTTTTCATCGTCATTTCGTTTTCTTGGTGCAAAGAAATAGATATGTAATCACACCTCAATCATCTTGTGAGCCTGTTGCAGTATATGGCACAGGTCGTGGCACTTTTAGGTGTATATGATGATACCTTTCTAAGCATACATCACATTGTAGTCCATATTATATAAGAATACACAAAGCGACCGCCCGTCTCGGATCTTGTCCGTAGCATTGCCGTTTGTCAGACCGATACCTATCCGTCTGCCAAACTTTTGCCCCGAACAGCCGATACAGGCGGTCACTTATTCTATGAAAGCAGAATGACAGATAGACCGACCTCCGATGTTTCGGAAGTCCGTCTATATACCATTGAATTTAAGACCTTAATTCTCCCATTTAAGGTTTTCGGCATTACTCGCTCATCATCGTTCAACTTGGGAAGAATCATGAAGTCGGAACGCCTACCCAATCAGCCTGAAAAGCAATACAATTCATAATTGCCTACATAGACCTAATTAGTTGTGGTAGAATAGTATGCATATTTTCTTTGCAGCAGATAATCGGTCATAATTGTGCACAAAGACCATATTGTTGAACATTCAAAAAGTGATAAGTATGAAGAAAAAACAAGTTGAGTTGACGCAAGAACAGTGTCAAGAAATTATAGACCAAATGACTACAAGGTCATTTTACAAGAGTGGTACGGGTAAAGTCCATAATGCAGATGAATTGCAAACAGAGGAATCCGTAGAATCATCCATTGATGACATTCTTCCAGAACCTCTACCGTCAGCTGCGAAACTGATTCAGACGGAGACTGTATCTCCTATTCCAGAGGAAACTGATGAAGTTCTTCCTATCAATGTAGTAGAGCAACAGCCATTGACACCACCAATCCATCGCAGAGTGAGTAGCAAGCAACGCAAACTCTCATTAGAAGAGTACCGCAATACTTTTATGCGACCTTATAAGATTGAAGACCGCAAACCGGTGTTCATCAGTGGCAAGTTGCGTAAGATGCTCGATAAGTTCGCCTGCAAAATTGGTGAGGATAGAATGAGTATGTCGGGACTATTGGAGAACATCGTTCGCCACCACATCGAGCTATATTCAGAAGATTTCGAGCATTGGAAAGGGATGTAACCTCTTAATCCATTCTATTTAAGAATTATTCCAACGGCATTTCATTTTGAGGTACTCAAAATTGATTGACCTTCGGTTAGTGTGGAAGCAAGTTTATGTTTTGGGCAGACCAAAACCACTTGCTTCCACTCCCAAAGGTCGCAGAAGAGGACATCCCGTTGGTCTATCAAGTAAACAATGTATGTATCATTTTCTAAATCAGTAATCGTATGAAACGAAGTATCAATAACAAGAAACCCAACAAAGGAGGACGACCCATGAAGAAGTTGTCCGAGAAACGCAAGTACCGCATAACGGTAAAGATGGCAACCGAAGAGTACTATGCAATGAAACTGAAAGCCAAAAACGCAGGGGTATCAGCAAGTGAGATTGTAAGAATGGCTATCCGTGATTGCCATATCAAGGCACGCCTTACCACCGAACAAGCGGACTATATCCGTAAACTATGCGGTATGGCAAACAATCTCAATCAGCTTACACGCAAGGCTCATCGCGAAGGCGTAAGGCTGCACTATGGGCAATGCCAACATCTTCTGCTCTCATTGGAAAACATTATAGACCATATCAGCCTATGATGGCAAAGATTGTAAAAGGCTCTGGAGCCAGAGGAATTGTTGATTATATCCTCGATAAGAAGAAACAAGCCACGCTTATAGATTGTCAAGGTGTATTGTTCAATGATAACAGCACGATAGCCAAAAGTTTTATTGCTCAATCGAGGCTTAATCAGCGAGTGGATAAGTTCATCGGGCATATCTCACTCAGCTTCTCAAAACAGGATTTGCCACGCTTAACTGACGAACTTATAATACAGATAAGCCGAGAATATATGGAAAAAATGGGCATTCGTGATACGCAATACATCATCGGACGGCACTATGACAAGGAGCATCCGCACATTCATATTGCCTTTAATCGAGTAGATAATAACAGCAGAACCATCAGCGACAGGAACGACCGTTACCGCAGTGAACGCATCTGCAAGGAGCTGACACGCAAATACGGGCTATACTTCGCAAACGGTAAGGAACAGGTAAAAACGCACCGATTGAAAGAGCCAGACAAAACCCGTTACGAGATATACCAAGTTCTCAAACGGGAGGTTGCACGATGCTCGGATTGGACTACACTATTGAAGCGGTTGAAAGCCGAAGGCATTGATGTTCGCTTCAAATATAAGGGCAACACCAATGAGGTGCAAGGCATAGTCTTTACCAAGAATGGCTACCACTTCAACGGCTCGAAGATAGACCGTAGTTTCAGCTATTCAAAGATTGACAAGGCTCTGAATAGTTACAATCAATCGGAATATCAGCGAGAATATGAACCGCATCATATGCAGATAAGCCATTTCGAGAACAAGGAATCTGAACTTATCAACGGTTCATTAGGCTTGTTGGACTTCACATCTTCGCCCGATATGGATAGCCAGGAAGAGGCAGATTTTCGCCGCTTAATACAACAGAAGCCGAAGAAAAAGAGAACGAGAGGATTCAAACTCTAATCAATTAACTACTTAAAAACAGAATAGTATGCAGGAAAATAATTCAATCATTATCGCAATGTTGGAAGAGTTGCTGACCATCAGCAAGAGCCAACGCACGGAACAAACAGTAAATGCCAATGTAGATTTGACGCCCATTAAAGAGTTAATCGAGAATGGCAACAGAGAAAACAAAGAGTATTATGATGCTAAAACCAACAAGCTTGCAGGATTCGTAGTCAATGAGTTTGGTAAGATAAACAAGAGAATTGACAGCATCAGTGAGCAGGAGCAACCCGACTTTGAGGGAGTAAAACAACAGCTTGCAGAGGCTATTGACAAGATGGATGAAATAAAGGTAAAGCACAACATTGACGAGAAACGACACTCGTTTGCTCTTTACACAAAGGGATCTTGGATTCTCCTATCAATGTTTGTCATTCTTTTGGCATCAGGAGCATCAGCAATATACCATTTGTCAAGACCGAATGTTCAGAGGGATGATGATGCTCTCAAATACCGCTATATCAAGATGAAGGGCGACGCATCGGCAGAGCAGATAGCCACATTGGAGGACATCTTTGAACTCAACCGAGATAATCAAAAGATTGAGCAGATGCGTGAAGATGTGGAGACCTATGAAGAGGCCGTTCGTAAACAAGCCGCCCTTGCCGAGCAAGCACGTTTGAAAGAGCAGGCAGCAAGGGAACAGGAGAGCAAAGCCAAATCCATTAAGAACAAGCAGGATAATAGTAAGGTTAAACAAAATAAATCAAAACCCTGATTGTAATATGGCAACAGTAAAGATTAAGTTCCGACCATCAACAGTTGATGGCGGGCAAGGCTCAATTTTCTATCAAGTAATCCATAATCGTGTAGCCCGTCAGCAAAAGACGGGCTACCGTCTCTACGGCTATGAGTGGAACAACCACTCTTCGGAGGTGGTGTTACCAAAGTTCAACGAGAGCAGAAAACGCTATCTATCGGAGATTGGTGACAAAATCCGGATGGATGTAAAGCATTTCCAAAAGGTCATCGCTGATTTTGAGCATAGCGGTTGTGATTATACCGCAGGTGATGTGATAGCGGAATTTGTATCGGATAACCCCGAAAATTTTCTCTTCCCATTTATGGAGGGCGTTATTTCAAATCTGAAAACATTGGGTAAGATACGCACATCGGAGACATACGCTGCGACCCTTTGCAGTTTCAGACGCTTCCGAGAGGACAAAGATGTGCCCTTGGATGATATGGATTCCGATATGATGATGGCATACGAGGCATATTTGAAGAATAACGGAGTGAGTCCAAACTCTTCATCATTCTATATGCGAAATCTCAGAGCAGTATATAATCGTGCCGTAGAAAAGGGACTTACCCCACAACGCTTCCCATTCAAGCACGTTTATACGGGAGTGGATAAGACCGTCAAGCGAGCCGTACCTCTGAAAGTCATCAAGCGAATTAAGGAGATGAACTTCTCTATGAATCCGTCCTTTGACTTCGCCAGAGATATGTTCCTTATGAGCTTCTATACCCGAGGTATGTCATTCGTGGATATGGCATACCTGCGAAAAAAGGATTTGCAGAATGGTGTGCTTTCCTATCGCAGACGCAAGACGGGGCAGCAACTGTTCATTAAATGGGAGAAATGTATGCAGGAGATTGTGGATAAGTACGATACTTCGCAATCCAATTACCTTTTGCCTATCATCAAGCCTTTCGGCGATATTGACGAGCGCAAGCAATATATCTATGCAGCACATAACATCAACCGTTGCCTAAAAATCATCGGCAAGGAGTTGGGGTTATCCGTATCGCTCACACTGTATGTTGCCCGTCACGCTTGGGCAAGCATCGCCAAGAGCAAGAATGTACCGCTGTCGGTAATCAGTGAGGGTATGGGACACGACTCGGAGGCTACCACACGCATCTACCTTGCATCGTTAGATACCGTAGCCATCGACAAGGCGAACAGTATGATATTGAAATCTCTATAAGGAAAGATTGTTGAGCGAATGAAAGGTCTCTTTGGAAGAGTGAACTTATCTCTTTGGAAGAGAAATGATTACCGATGCAAAATTACACATTTTTCGGCAAATAGCACCAAATTACACTAAAAAATGTTACGCAAGATTCATATTTTGTTTAGTGGCGATATGGATTGTTGAGCAAATTAAATCGTGACTATTCAAGTAACCTACTCGTAATCAATATCAGTTTGCCGCATAAATCACTCTTCCAAAGAGAAGTGACCTATTATTCTGATTTATGCGCATTAAGAAATATTGTATAACGCTGATTCTCTTGCTGTTTGGTGTAGGTGTTGCGCATTCGCAAGAGAAACACACGGAAATCTGTATTGTCTTCCGTGTGAACAGTACTGTCATAGACTCCGCCTATTCGGACAATGCCGTCCGTATGCAGGAGATGGTGGAGTTCCTACGAACTATCCGACAAGACAGTACAATCAATATCATTGAAGTATCCTTCTGTGGAGCGGCATCCCCCGAAGGCAGTGACCAACTCAACCGCAAGCTGGCACGAGGTCGCCTCTCGGCACTTGAAAAGTTCATCCGCAAGGAGGTGGATATTCCCGACAGCCTCATTACCCGTAATGACAGCTACATCCCGTGGGATTATCTGAAATCACAGATTGAGGATTCGGAATTGATATATAAGGATGAAGTAATCGCCATATTGGAGGAGGAATCCTTATTGGTGGATTATCATCATCCGAATACCCATATTGACAACCGTATCGTAAAACTGAAGCAGTTGGATAACGGCAAGGTATGGCAACAGATGCACAAGCTCTTCTTCGAGCGTATGCGAAATGCCAGTGCCGTATTCGTAACATACAAGCAGGAACTTCCTCCCGTTCAGGAGCCTGTGATTGTACCTGATACCATTAAGGAGGAGCCAATTGTTGAAGTCGTTGAAATCAAACCAGACACAACGTCAATTGTGGCCCCCGTTGTTCCCGATGTGGAGGAATGGACTCATAAACTACATATCAAGACCAATGCCATCGGCTTGGGAATGGGCATTGCCAATGTTGCAGTAGAAATCGACTTGGCAAAGCACTGGTCGTTCACATTGCCCGTTTATTATTCGGCTTGGGACTATTTCAAATCGACTATCAAGTTCCGCACCTTTGCCGTTCAGCCTGAGTTTCGCTATTGGTTATCGGAAGAGAATGACGGATTCTTCGGTGGGGTACACTTCGGCTTGGCATACTACAATTTTGCTTTTGATGGTGATTACCGCTACCAAGACCATAACCGTGAGACACCTGCCATCGGTGGAGGTCTGAGCATCGGTTATCGTCTGCCCATCAGCAAGAACAACCGTTGGAAGGTGGAGTTTTCTCTCGGAGCAGGTGTCTATTCCCGTCACTACGACAAGTTCCACAACACCCCACGTACAAAAGACGGTCTGATGATAGAGAGCATCAAGAAGACCTACTGGGGTATCGACCAAGCAGCGGTATCGTTCTCCTATTCGTTTGACTTAAAGAAGAAAGGAGGCAAGCGATGAGAAAGATTCTATACCTTATTATATGCCTGCCTCTGTTGCTTCTGTCGGCTTGTGATGTTCACGAATGGCCTGAAACACCGGAGTTTGTGAAACTGCATCTTCGCCTGAACTATGAAACGGATATGACCGAATGGGAACACCTCTACGATGGTGCAGAGGTCATTGAGCAGGGATATGGCGAGACATACGACAATCATCGTGATTATGGCAAGATACGCTACATTGTCCGCACTTATCCCGTATCGGAGAAAATGCGTACCACATCGGACTATACACAGGAGTTTGTATTCACGAAAGATATATCAGAGGGCTACGACCACGAAGTCACGCTCGACCTCTTGCCCGGCAACTACAATGTGATGGTATGGTCAGACTTGGTGCAGACAAGCAGTGACAGCCATTTCTACAATGCCGACAACTTTGCGGAAATCAGATTGCAAGGCGACCATAAGGGTAACAATGACTATCGTGACGCTTTCAGAGGTTCAAACAACATTTCCCTCGTAGCGGATATTATAGAGCATCAGTCCGACACATTGGATATAGCGATGCAACGTCCCCTTGCCAAATTTGAGTTCGTGACCAACGATGTGGTGGAGTTTATTGACAAGGAATCTGTCCGTGTTGCCTCAAAAGCCAACGGAAACAAGGCTGCATCATCAGATGACACCCCGACAAGAGCCGTAAACATCGAGGACTACAAGGTGGTGTTCTACTATGTGGGATTTATGCCCGATGCTTACAGTATGAACACCGACAAACCCGTAGATTCCTCTACGGGAGTGATGTTTGAATCCACTTTGAAGAAGCTCTCCGAATCGGAGGCCTCAATGGGCTTTGACTATGTATTTGTGAACGGCAAGAAGTCGGCTGTAACGGTGCAGATAGGTATCTATGACAATGAAGGTACACAGCTTTCATTGACCGAGCCGATAGAAGTTCCGTTGAAACGTAGCCACCATACCATAATGACGGGTATGTTCCTGATGTCGGAGGCATCGGGAGGTGTTACCATCAATCCCGACTTTGACGGAGACCATAACCTTATTTTCCCCTAACTGATAGACATAATGAAGAATCTACTACATAACATACAGATATTGGCGATGCTTGCCTTGACTATGGTGGGCATACAATCCTGTTCGGATGATTGGCACGATGTGGGCGATGTTCAAGTGAATTTCACCGCTACACTCCCAACTGATACCCGTACCCGTGCATTCGGCAAGGCAAAACAAGTGAATACTCTTGTGGTCGGCATATTCAAAAAGGGGGTTGCCGATGTACTACACACCAACAACGGTGGCAGTTGGAGTTATATAGCCTGCCAATCATTCCCTATCAATGGCACTTCGGTAGATGTGCAGCTCACATTGGCGCAGGAACAGACATACAGTTTTGTCTTTTGGGCGTATGATGGCAAACAGAGCATCTACAACATAAATGATCTGACCGCCATCGAAATGAATACCTTGCCTAATACGATAACATTTGCCCAAGCGGAAGCCGCAGACGCTTTCTTCGCCACAATGGAAGATATTACCATTACGGGAGATTGCAGTTACTCCGTTGAACTTGTCCGTCCGTTGGCTCAAATCAATGTGGGAACAACGGGAACACCGATGCAAGCTACATTTAAGGCAAATGGAGTTCCAAATATCTTCCACCCATTCACCAATACCGTAAGCGGAGCAAGCGACTACACTTGGAATTTCAGCGAAACCACAGCCGAGACATTCTCGGTTGACGGCACAGAATATAAGTATCTCGCTATTGGCTATGTGTTTGCCCCGACCCCAGCCACGAAAATTTCTGCCGAACTTACTCTGAAAGATGGTAATGCAAGCAAAACGGTGGAATTCCCGCAGGTGAAGATAGAGGCGAACCAAAGAAGCAACATAGCAGGGAACTTTACGCTGCTACAAGAGAATTGACATAGAAGTATAACCTGATAACGAGTTAAAAGCCGACAGAAAAGAACAAACAAGCTAACACCGCAAAGGTGAGGAACAGTTCCGAGACCTTTACCCTGCATCAGCAGGAAACGACAGATTGATGATAATACTCGGTTCTGCATAGACAGAATAGCCCTCGACAATGGGTGCGACATTCACAAGGAATGTGGCAAACATTAAGAAACAAGAAAATCAAAATAACTACTTGTATAACAATTAAATTTTTCCAAGATGAACAAGAAATTATTCTTAGGTATGTTCGCAGCAGCTGGTATGCTGCTGGCAACATCGTGTTCGAATGACGAACTGGATGTAGTTCAGTCAGGAAACGAGGCTCAGGTGACGTTCTCGCTTGCAGCCGAAGGTGGTATCGCTACCCGTGCTATCAGCGACGGTAAGAGTGCAAATTTATTGTACTATGCTATCTTTGATGCAAACAAGAAGTTGATTACTACTATCAATGGTTCAACCAAAGGTTTGTTGAAAAAGTCAAATGCCTTCCCAAAGGGAAGTAAGCAAGATGAAGTAGAAGTGACATTGGCAAAGGGACAGGAGTACACAGCCGTATTTTGGGCACAGGATGCAAGTTGCACTGCTTACACAGTAACTGCAGAAAATGACGGACTAAAAGTAGCCGTAGATTATGATGGCGACAATAACGATGAGACTCGTGACGCATTCTTTAAGGCTGAAACTTTCAAGGTAACAGGCAATACAGAAATTGATGTTGTATTGAAGCGTCCTTTTGCTCAAATCAATGTGGGTGTAACAGAAGCTGATTGGGAAGCAGCAGTAAAATCAGGTATAGAAATTACCGAGTCAAAGGTTGTTATCAAGAATGCAGCAACATCTATCAACTTACTTGATGGTACAGTTAGTGGAGAAGAAGAAGTAACTTATGATTTTGCGACCATCCCTGCAAAGTTTACTACTGCAGAAACATTGGCAGTTGATGTTAACCATGATGGTACTATTCAGGATGATGAAAAGTACAAATATCTTTCTATGAGCTATATCTTGACTGATAATGACGCAGAAAGAACCACTTTGGAGGCAGACGGTTTGCAGTTTACTTTCAGCCCTAAAAATGGTGAAGACATCGTTTTCGATGAAGGTTTGCACGCAGTTCCTGTACAGCGCAACTGGAGAACAAATATTCTTGGCAAGCTTTTGACGGGCAATATTCAGTTCAATATCGTTATTGATGAGAGATTTGACGATGATTATAATTATCCTGATTTTACAGTGGTAACTGATGGTGTGAAGTACGATGCTGCAACCAAGACTTATTATCTCTATTCAGTAGATGGTCTTCAGTGGTTGTCAACTCAAACTAACACCAATAACAACCAATTCTCTGGTTATACAGTGAAGTTGACTTCTGATGTTGATATGAAAAATGTTGCTTGGACTCCTATCGGCACAACCAAAACATTCTTGGGTACTTTTGATGGAGGAAATAATACTATCAGCAATTTGACAGTGAATGTTACAGATGACGACAATGCAGCAGGATTATTCGCTTCAGCTCGCATCGTGAAAAACGTAAAGCTGTCAAATGTAAATATTTCAGGCCATTATAAGGCTGGAGCCGTTGTAGGTGACGGCTTATGTGCCCAAATTGAAAACTGCCACGTAAATGGTGGAACAATCACTTCGACTCCTAATAGTCAAAACAACAATGCAAACAATGTCGGTGGTATTGTAGGTTATCTTTCAGCAGAACCTACTGCTTATGTCAAGAATAGTTCTGTAAAAAACTTGACCATTAAAGCATATAGAAGTGTCGGTGGTATTGCTGGTCGTACTTTGGGACAAACTGCCAGCGTTGAAAATTGTGTTGTTGACAATGTGACAGTAATTGCAGATATGGTTGCTGAATATGCAGAAACAAAGGAATCAGCTGCTGGTGCAGTTGTGGGTGATAACAGACCAAATGCAGATCTTTCTTCAAATACTACTAACAATGTAACTGTAAATGTTTATACTATAGAAAATGGTACTGCAACTGTAGGTACTGCTGATGGCTTAGATTATGCTACCAAGAACGGATTGAACGTTTCTTTAACAGATGATTTAGCAATTTCAGCAAAGGAAACTACTGCAAGTACAGGATATGGAGCGACAGGTGTTTCTGTTAAAAATGGTTCTGTTTTTGATGGTAACGGAAATACTATAACCGTTAATGATGCAAATGGAACTTGGGACTGTGCAATTAATCCGCAAAATGGTACTGTTAAGAATTTGACAGTTAACGGTGCCTTTAGAGGTATTTTTATGGGTAGTAGTGCGGATGGAGATGTAGTTATTGATAATGTAGTTATTGATAATGTTTGCTATACCTTTAATTCTGACGGAGGTAATAAAAATTACGGTGTTTATATTTTAAATTCTACTCTCAACGGTTGGACAAGTTTCTCTGATGCTCATAAGGAAGTAAAATTCACGAATTGTAAGTTTGGTAAAGGTTCTGGTGGTTATAGTTATGCTTTCTGTCGTCCTTATAATGCTTGCGTATTTGAGAACTGTGAATTTGCTGAAGGATATGAGTTTGATACCACTCAACAGACTTCTATTGTCTTTAAAAATTGTACTTATGGAGGTGTGAAAATTACAGCTGAGAATGCGGAAACCTTGGCATCAGGCGGAACAAAATTCTTCTGTAATGGAGCTGGTAGTGTATCGTTCCAGTAATAGAAGTATAACATAAAGAAAAGACCTCTATCATTCGCTTGATAGATATTTAGATATAAGAGTTAGTTGAGACCTGCCGTTCGTGAGAATAGCAGGTCTCATTCTTTATTAGCATAGCCCTCTTGGTGAAATCTGATGCCCGATACTCCCCAACGATAGGAGTATGCTAATTCTATTCTCTTTTCGCTGGCAAATAGCATCTAACACCTTTTGCCTTATCCTGCTTGCCTCATAGGTATTCAAACGAAACGCAAGAGCAATAACCACTTCAAGGTTGTAGAATGTAGCCCAACTTGCAGGGGTAGCCAAATCGCATCGTTGGGTGTTTACAGGGCAAAGCGTTCCATTCTTGTATATCGCTTTTATAGCAGCTCGGAGTGTCGGGGCTATCACCCCGAACAACTCCACTAATTCCATTTCTGACATCCATACATTACCGCTTGGGATATTCACTTTACCCGATTCGCTGATTGTTATGATTGCTCGTCCCATACCGATACATATTAAATGGCAAATCTTTCGCTAACTCTACTCTCAAACATTGATATATCGTGTTCGAGTTTGGTATTGGTTACCTTTGCGTAAATCTGCGTTGTGGTGACAACACATTTGCAGGTACAACTATTATTGCTATCTTTGCACCAACTTAATAATCAAGAATATGAGAGGTGCAATTTATTCACGTGTTTCTACCTTAGACCAAGATTACAAGAGGCAGACCAACGAATTAAAGGAATATGCCCAATATATGGGCATAGAGATAACCCATGTCTTTGAAGAAAAGGAAAGCGGTTTTAATGATGACAGACCAGAGTTTGCCAAGTTAAAGGAACTGACAAAAGACGATATTGATATAGTCTTGGTTTGGGAATTGTCAAGACTTAGCAGGAGGTCTCTCTATCTCCAGCAGCAGATTGAATATTTCACAAAGAAAGGAATATGCGTTTATGCCAAGAAAGAGAATCTTAGGACATTGGACGAGAAAGGAGAGGAAGACAGGAACACCAAATTCATCATTGGCATAATCGCCATGATTGCAGAGCAGGAAGTGGCTACCCTTAAGTCAAGAAGCATATCCTCCAAGAGAAACAAGATAATCAATGAGGGGAACAGCTACACATACAAAGCTCCCTATGGCTATGATTACAGCACAGAAACGAAGAAGCTAAGCATAAATGAGGAAGAAGCCAAGACTGTCAGACGGGTTATAGAACTCTCTGCCAACGGTTATTCAAGTGCGAGGATAGCCCTCATTCTGAATGCAGAGAACATACCAACAAGGAGCAAGACCAAAATATGGACTATGGGAACAATCAATACCATGCTGTCTAATCCTGTCTATAAGGGTAAAGCTGAATATATGCTTAAAGGTACTGAACCCAAGAAAGGCAAGAGATATAAGAGACCTATTGATGTCGCCATTGTCAACACCCCTGCCATTGTTTCAGCAGAATTATATGACCTGTCAAGGGAGAAGATGAAAGGGAGGGCATTCAGAAGCAAGAGCACAGGTGTCAAACACTTCCAATTACTAAGAGGGCTGATTTATTGTCCTTACTGTAAGATTAAATATACCTATGAGGGTGGCAGGGATTTATACGTCTGCCATGACAAGCACAAGAAATCCAAGAACAAGCCAGACTGTTTCAGTAAGGCTATCAAAGCTACAAGGATAGAGAAGATTGTTTGGGAGTTGGTAAAGCTGCTGTTCTCACAGGAATTAGCCACAGGCAAAGCCCAAGAGCAGGAAGAACCGTTAAGGCAGGAGATTGAAGCCCACAAGAAGCTGCTCATGGGCATAGAAGAAAAGTTGAACGATTTGACAGCACAAGCCAATGCCATAGTAAATGCAGCGATTGACATCAAGCGTGAAATGCCCAATATGCCTGACTTATATATCAACAAGATAAGAGAAGCAGCGTCTTTAGATAAAGAATCAAAGAAATACCAATATGAGAAAGACAGACTGAACAAACTTATCCTGTCCTGTGAGGACAAGATTAAGGCTATCAATTCATTGTCCAACGAGAAAGTTCTTGTAGATAGCATTACTGATGATATGGAACGCTACGAATTGATTCACAAGGTTATTGACCACATGATTATATATGGTGAAGATTCTGCATATTCTTTGGTTGTGGTAACTTTCAAGACAGGACAGGAGGTTTACATTGGCTACAAGTCAAAAGGCTATCAATACTATACGATATTCTATCCCTCACAGAGTGTTTGGGTTGATACAAAGAAACGATTGGGCTGCATAATGACAATGAAAGCCCCTACGTCTTTAGAATTTTCATTGGAAACTCTTACTAAGGAATATTCTATTACAGATTTTGTAAAGATGTTTAATACTCCAGAGAACAGACATTATTATGAGAACCAATAAATCACCTATATAGTTGTTGAACCAAATAGATTATAAGTAATGAACCCAATAGACAAATTTACCAATATAGATGCAGTTTACCCTATTACTGACGCAAAGGAGGAAGATACACTATTAGATTATGTTTGGGAACTTGCCATGCTGATACACCCTGCCCTGCCTAAAAAAGTCAAGGGAGGAGCATTGGAGGGAAGTGAAGCCTTACCCACCTTTAAGGAACGATACAATAACAGGCTTATTAAAATGCCACTAACCTATGAAGAATATAAGAAGAACAAAGAGATACAACCAACCCTTGCAGGTTTGGAAATAGATTCAGACAAGTTTTGGTTTCTTCTCCTCTTTATTTGGGATTACACACAAGGGCAATGTTTCAATGCCCAAGAACTTGCCCCGTCACCCATAAGTGAACTGAATAGTTTTATCAGACTGTTATCTCAATATAAGGCAGTTGGAGAGAATCCACTGACAGACCAAATACAATTCAGTAAAGACATCACATTATCCATTCAAATAAATGGTAAAGAAGTGCAGACTATACAGCATCCCAATACCATTGGTTACTTGTTGTCCTTATGTGAAAAGAGCTTCCAATCATTCTGCGATATGGAATTGGAAGATATGATAGCAATGTGCGAAGTACCCTTAAAAGAAACAAACAATACAGAATCCAATAGTAGCCAAATACGCTATTTCACCCTGCTGTTCAAGTCCATGTTACAGCCATTCCCTAATGGAATCATGACAACACAAAAACGAAGAAGCAGGAGCAATGAAGTTTCCTACAATGTTACATTCCTAATATCAAGGCTTATCTATCTGACAGGAATCTCCCCAAATGAGGAGTTTAATCTGGATGAGCGCACATTAAAAGGCTATCTAAGTAATAAGAGCAAATTGACAAATGTCAAAAATAGAATCTATTAAGAGCATATTCATTTAAGGGAGAGTAACATCTCCCTTAAATTTTACTCTCTCTAATCCTCATGACTTCTTTCCATCTTTGCAGCATCAAAGGAACAGGACTTGCAAGGCAGACAAGTTAAGAGAGAAGCAAATCCCCTTAAATTTTACTCTCTCTTAATCTTCTCCAAAGTTCCGACCTTTGCAGCGTAATCAAAAAGCCAAGTGCGCATAGGTTTGACGGTTACACAGAACATTATTAACAATTAAAATTTAAAGAACAATGAAGAAGATTTATTTAGATGTTAAGGTTGTAGCTAATAATGAAGTAAGAAATGTAGCGTTCGCACAAGGCATTAATAGAACTATCAACCTAAATAATGTAGAGAAGATTTTAGCCATAATGAAAGTCAAGGGTTACAGAAAGGCTGAAATGGTGCAGGTAATCAAAGCTGAGGAAGCAATCAAAACAGGAGATATTGTTTTAGTTGACATTAACGGTAAAGAGATTGCCCCATCAGAAGCAGCCAACTACTTCCTTGTCGTGGACGGACAGCACAGAACTGTCGCTGCAAGCCTTTATAATGAATGGGCAAGGGATAACAAACAAAATGAAATAGTAGTACCAGCCATTATTGTAGAGTTGCAGGATGAAACTATCGCTGAGTACATAAATGATATTAATATCACCAAGAAAGAATGGGGTACTCCAGACTATGTGCGTGGTGCAGCCAACATCAATCCAGAGAATGAGTTCTTAAAACGATATAATGAACTTATAAAAAGTGAGAGCAATCCCAACGGTTATTCCATATCAACATTAAACCTTATCTTCTGTGGCAGCAATAATGCCATATCCAAGAGCGACTTCTCATTGTTATGTTCTGGTAAAAAGGAGAAAGGCAAGAAGACCAAGAAGCCAATCATCCCTGCACATAACATGGAAGTAGGAAACAAGTTCATCAAAATTTGCAAGGATAAAGGGTTTAAAGATGCGGATATAGCCAAGAGATACTTAATTACTGAGTTCAATAACATTAAAATTACAACTTCCAGCGTTGATGAAGCATACAAGATATTCCAATCAATAACTGCTAATGATAAAACTGCCATGTTCAATTCTAATAGTAATTTGGACGAAAATCTGGTTATATCACAATTTAAGGAGATTAAAGAAAGACATAACGCTAAACAGGTAAATAAGACCACTATTGTTATGCAGCCGTCAAGTACCAAAGAAGAAATGACAGATGAAGCTACTGAAGATATACCTTATGCAGAAGTTGAAGAAGCAGAAGATATAATTGGAACGCCTTTTGGGTTGCTAAGAAAGAAGTAACCCCATTCTCCAATATAGTTCTTAGACATTCTGAATAGTCTAAAGTTTGATTCTTAAATGTGTGGTCTTATCATTAGTTCCCCACTTGTGGAATTACTATCTTTATAGTAGTACAGACAGATAATTCCACCACATAAATTGACGGACTACAAACTATTCAGAATATCTAAAATGGAAGAATTTACTTATGAGCAAATAAGGGCTAAGGCTCTTAGACAGGGAGTGAAAGATAACAAAGTCCATATTGGATTGTGGGCTAATCTTAATAACTATCTAAAGACAAGGAGAAAGAAAAATGGAAAAGTTACTACCTATTATATATCATTGCAGAAGTTGGCTTATTAACTCATTAATATTTAAACTGATATGATTATTCATTTACCAACAGGGAAAAAGTTCCACAACAGAAAGGAAGCCAAGATATACTTTGGGACTGCCCACTATTATAAGATGGAACGAGAGAAGAAAGATTTAGTGTTTACCAATAATGTTCAATCAGCTACTAATGAATATGAAGATACCTCAAAGACACCTACAAAGCAGGACAAGTAACATTAGGCAGGACTATGCCACCATTAATAAATCAATAGTGGATAAACTCAATCCACCCAATTTGTACAGGTTCTTCTGTCTGTCTTTATATAGAAATGACTATTATAAGGTCAGATGGAGAATTAAGGATTTAGCCAAACGGACTGGAGAGGAAGAAACTGCACTAAAGAATTTCAATAAAGATATAGAAGCAGTGTTGGTCAGAAAGAGATACAGGGAAGACATCAACCACCCTCTTATTGAATTTACAATGAGAAGTCTTTACTGCATCCCACCAATAGACCGCCCCAACTTTATAACACTGTCCTACCTCTTTATGAAAGTGAATTTGGATATTAAAGTGAAAGGCTATTATATCAAGCTCCTATTGATAGCAGAAGATAACAAGATATTGCTTTCTTCTAATAAATTGGCTGACAAATTAGGAATGGGTAAGAAAAATATAGAAAGTTACAATCTGGATTTATATGGTGCTGGTCTATTGAAATATTTACCTAAAGGGATAGAACTTACTCCAAAGGAACTACTATTAAACAATGATATAGCCAAACAACGTAAGGAGTGGAATCCCATCAACTCAAAAAACGTGTTTAAGATAGGCTTCAAGCCATAATAACAGGCAAGCAGGATTTTTCGTACTGTTTACTAATATATTAATAGATGGTACGAATAATCCCAAATCTATCTTATTATGAATTTAGAAGCATTTAAAGTTGGATTTCTAAGGTTGGGTACAACATTTAAGGCAAAAAGTGGATTTTATAACCCCAATCCCAAAAATGTTGTACGAGATACCATACCACTATTTTAGCCCCCCTCTCACCAAGTAAAAGGAAAATAAGAATTGATAGACAGCCACCCACCCCTTCAACCATTATAAATTTTACTATTCACCTCACATCATTCATGGACTTCTTAAAGCGATACACAATACAGACATAATGGTAATATAGTCTAATTGTAATATCACTTAAATGTAATTCAGCGAATTGTAGTGAAGTTCAAATCATAACGGAGCAATCCAAAATGATATGGACTTTACCAATTTCAGAGTTAAATCAATCAATAATCATTTAAACAATTTATCATTATGAGAAATTTAGTTATCATGCCAGCTATGGCACAGAACCGTGAGAGAATGAATTTGGGTGAATATGCAGAAGAAGCTACAATTATTGTGGACGAACCTGTAAGACCAGCCAAACATTTCATTGAAGCCAATACACAGGAAGCAACCTTGCATCATCTGAAACATGAGTGCATTACTCCTGTGTTCTCCAAAGACAATGAACTGACCATTAACCATGCCGCATTTGTGGAAACCATACAGGATGCAGCCCAATCATTTTTTAGTGGTGAGAAAGTGGAACAGGCAGATATAAGAGTAAGCCATATTATCAAAGGTCGCATCCCAGCAGCCATCCACAAACCTGCCAACCAACTGTTGGAATCTGACAAGACCATCTATTATGAGAGAGCAGCTTTCAGCATTGATGTTCCAACCATCTATGAAACAGTTGGAGAAAACAAGCTCAATCTTTCTATCGTAGGTGTGAGGGCTTATAATCAGATGAACTTATACAGCAAAAAAGTTCCAGAGTTGTTCCGTCTTGCGATTGGCTTCAAGAATCAAATCTGTTGCAATATGTGCATCTTTACAGATGGCTACAAGGACGATTTAAGAGTAAGCAATACAACAGAACTCTATCGTGCAGCATTGGAACTGTTCAATAACTACAATCCAGCCAAACATCTTTATCTGATGCAGCAGTTGGGCAATACTTCCATGAGTGAACACCAATTTGCACAGATTATAGGCAGGATGCGACTTTACCAATGCCTGCCAACAGGCTATCAAAAGGCACTGCCAAGAATGTTGCTCACTGATACACAGATTAACAGTGTAACCAAAGCATACATTCACGATGATAATTTTGGCAGCTTTGGAAGTGAGCTTAATATGTGGAAGTTCTATAACTTGCTTACAGGAGCTAACAAGTCAAGCTATATTGATTC
>ENA-OPXC01000305-OPXC01000305.1-human-gut-metagenome-genome-assembly--contig:-NODE-305-length-46664-cov-14.645240_pt1 | contig 46664 bp, 34 predicted proteins | sample MGYA00241512_ERZ502016 | MGnify/ENA primary metagenome ERZ502016 (study PRJEB25962, sample SAMEA2043043) | human gut metagenome | biome: human gut; feature: human-associated habitat; material: faeces...
ACATCAACATTTGTTTCTTGACCAAATAAGTCAATTATAATATTTAATCTATTATTTTCAAGGTCAATGTTATCAACTTTACCAGTCATACCACTGAATGGTCCATCAACAATATTAACTGTGTCTCCAACTTGTAATTCAGATTTAACGTCTACTCTACTCATTCCCATATTGGCTAGAATTCTATCAATTTCTTGAGGTAGTAATGGAGTTGGTTTTGCTCCTTTTCCACTAGAACCGATAAATCCTGTAACTCCTGGTGTATTTCTTACGATATACCATGCTTCATCAGTCATAATCATTTCAACTAAAACATAACCTGGAAACATTTTCTTTACTTTTTCCTTTTTAACTCCATCTTTTACTTCAACTTCTGTTGTTTCTGGAACTATAACACGGAAAATGTAATCTTGCATTCCCATTGATTCTGTTCTTGCTTCTAATTTTTCTTTTACTTTATTTTCATGTCCTGAATAAGTATTTACTACATACCAAAGTTTTTCCATTATGCCAACCATCCTTTAACTACTGATAATAATAAGTTTAGCAACATAAATAAGCAACATAATATTAAACAAAATACTACTGTTGATATTGTGTATTTTAATACTTCTTTTGCTGTTGGCCATTTAACTAATTTAAGTTCTTTTTTTACTTTTTTAACATAACTTTCTTTAGGACCTTTACTTACTTTTTTTGCTTTGCTATTTTTTTTCTTAGCATCTTTTGTAACTTTTGTTATTTTTTTTGTTTCTTTAGCTTCTTTTGCCATTAAAAAAACCTCCATTTAAAAAAACACTTTCGTGTTCATTAATAATATAGCATAGAAATATGTAAAAATCAAGCAATTTTAGGTTAAATTCAACTCAGGAATTAGTTTTTTTCTTATTGTTTGTATTTTTCTATAAATATATGAATAATCTTTTTTTAATAATATTGATATTTTTTTACAATCTAAACCATCTATTAAAAGAGTTATTATATTTATTTCTGCAATAGATAACTTACTTAATATTATTTCATATATATCATGAGATTGTTCTTGTTCACAAACTATTTCTAATGGGTCTTTACTATCTGCTAAAATAAATTCATTATTTCGTTTTTGATTTTCTAAATCACTAAGTAATACTACTGAGTTTTTCTTTTGTTCTCTTATTTCTGTTAATATTACTTTTTTTATTTTTCTTTTAATTAATGTTGATGTAAATGTGTAAAAACTTGCTTTATTATAATTACGATAATTTTCAACTGCTCTTTTGTATGTTTCAAAACATTCATTATATAAATCATCAAAAGGAATGTTTAAAACTCTAATTGCTTCATAGTTATCTTTAATAAATTTTTTTATAACAATATTATATTTTTCATCAAGTAATTTTTGAGCATCTTCATTGTTTTCTCGACATAGCATGATTAGTTCAGAATCACTTATATTAGTCATTATCCCCCATATGATAAATAAGAATGCTGGCAGCTACTGATGCGTTTAAGCTTTCAACATTTTTATTCATTGGAATACTTACTAAAACATCACTTTCTTCTTTAACTAATCTGCTTACGCCAGAACCTTCATTACCAATTACTAAAGCTCTTTTTGTGCTATAATCTATTTTTCTAAAATCTTGGCCTTCCATTGAGGCTGCATATATAAAGAAACCATCTTTTTTTAACTTCTTCATAGTTGCTACTAAGTTATTAACCATTATTATTTTTACATAATTTATGGTTCCTACACTAGTTTTTACAACAACATCTGTTACTCCAACACTTCTATCTTTGGGAATTATTATCGATTTTATTCCTACTGCGGCACAAGTTCTTATGATGGCGCCAAAGTTATGTGGGTCTTCAAGATGATCTAATATTAAAACAAAATCTCCATCTATATCATTAATATTATAGTAATCATAATCAAAAGCATCAATTACCACCCCTTGGTGATTATATTCGCACATTTTATTAAGAAAATGATTATCAACAAATTCGTATTTAATTTTGTTTTCACTGCAATACTTGCATACTTCTTTTCTTGATGTAAATACTTTTTTAATCTTTTTAGTATCTAATTCTTTTAAAACGTTCATACCATATACACGCATTTTTATTTCCTCCTTTGTGTGATAAATTTATTATAACACATAGTATAATCTTTTGTATATATAAAATTTATTTTTATTGAAAATTTTTTTAATATTTAAGTTGTTAATAAGAGGTAAATTAAAAAAAGATATAATAAAACCCCGATTTTACGGGGATTATTTTTAAATGGTGCTGAAAGTAAGGCTTGAACTTACGACCTATGCGTTACGAGGGCATTGCTCTACCAACTGAGCTATTTCAGCAACTAATATTAGTATACCACAAATATTAAGAATAACAACTTTTATTTTATAATTTTACATGATAAAATATTAGCAGGTGGTATTATGTTTAAAAATACATTAGATAATAAAAGATATTATACACTAAATTACTTTTTTAAAATGAAGTTTGGTCAAAAAGTATTTAAAGTTCCTTTAGATATTAATAGTACTTGTCCTAATCAAATTAATGGTGGATGTATTTATTGTTCTAATAAATCTAGTGCTACAATAAGTAATAATTCCCTTGATATTTTAGAACAATTTGAAAATGGGAGAAAAATTATGGAGCAAAAATGGCCAGATAGTTTGTATATTCCTTATTTTCAATCTGGCACTAATACTTATAATGATAAAAATTTAGTTAAAAATTATGTTGATAAGTTGTTAGTATTACCTAAAGTTGTGGGAATTGATATTGCTACTAGACCAGATTGTTTAACTGATGAATGGTTAGATTATTTAGATGAATTAAATAAAAAGACTTTTTTAATTGTAGAACTTGGTTTACAAAGTAGTAATAATAATACTTTAAATTTTATAAATCGTGGACATAATAGTGAAGTTTTTAGGGATGCTGTAAAAAGATTACACGAAAGAAATATATTTGTTGTTGCGCACATTATAAATGGTCTACCATATGAGGCTAAAGAAGATATGTTAAATACAATAAAGTTTGTTAATGATTGTGGTATTGATGGGATTAAAATTCATATGCTTTATGTAGCAAAAAATACCTCTTTAGCTAGTATTTATGAAAAAGATAAGTTTCATATTCTAACTAAAGAGGAATATATTGATATTATTTGTGACCAATTAAGGCTTTTAAACAAAGATGTTGTTGTTATGAGAATAACTGGAGACCCAACTATAGATGAATTGATTGCTCCGGATTGGCTTATAAAGAAGTTTGTGGTTTTAAATGATATAGATAAAGAAATGGTTAAGAGAAATATTTATCAAGGAGACTTAGTTTAGTCTTCTTTTTTTATTATTTCATATAATTTATCAACAATTAAATTTATTACTTCATCTTTATTTTCTTTTCTAGTTTCTTTTGTTACTTTTAATGAACCATTGTAATTTGCGTTATTTTCCTTATTATATATGCTAAAGTAAACTCTGTTATCATCACCAGATAAGTTATGAGGATCCACTCTATTTAGTTTACCTGTTATACCTATTCCATAATTAGAATTGGTAAATTCAGATATTTTTTTACTCATTTCTATGGCAGTTTCTATGCTATAAACTGAATATGTATCAATTATTTCTTTTGGTACACCCATTTTCATTTTAAATTCATTTGAGTAAGTTACTGCACTAAATTTTAGAATTTCACTAGCTCCCGGGATATTTGTAATGGCATTAGCAAGAGCTCCGCCGGTACAAGATTCCATCGTGGATACAGTTTTATTTTGTTCTGTTAATATTTTTACTATTTCTTCTAATTTCATAATAACCTCAATCAATACTTACTAGTTCATATAGAGTTGTACCTAAACCTAGTCTTTCTGCTTCTTCTAGGGTATGAATTGCATTTTTATCAAGCATTCGCATCTTTAATGAATTTGCACCATTTTCAGTTAAATTCATAATAGTATCATAACAACATTTATCTAAAGCAACTGGGTCAAGTGATGCAAATATTCCTATATCTGCAATTTCTGGATCTTTTGGATTATTATCGCAATCACAATCTATTGAAATATTATTGGCAACGTTTATGTATACCATATTTTCAGGATTGAAGTAGTCCACGACAGATTTATCTGCTTCAGCCATACTTTCTAGAAAATCATCTTGTTTAGTTTCTAATTTACAGCATTCACCTAGTACAGTTGTCTTTCCTGCAGAATGAATCCTTGCTTTACCATTTTTGGAAGCAACTCCGATTGACATATTCTTTAGAGCTCCGCCGAAGCCTCCCATTATGTGGCCTTTAAAATGAGATAACATTAGCATTGAATCATAATTTTTAATATGACTTCCAACATAGTTTATGCCCTTTAAGTGTTTTCCACCATTTATAGGTATTGTTATTTCGCCATCTTCATCCATAATATCACATGGAGCTATATCATAAAAGCCATGGTCTTTGATAACTTGCCAGTGATCACTTGGATGCATTCTTTTTCCAGCATAAGCAGTACAACATTCTACGATTGTACCATTTAATTTAGTTACTAAATCTTTAATTAAATTGGGATTTAAAAAATTATGTCCACCAGGTTCTCCGGTAGAAATTTTAACTGCAACTTTACCTTTTAGTTCGTGATTTAAACTTTCATAAATTTTAACTAAACTTTCACTTGTAATTTCTTTTGTAAAATATACTTTAGTTTTCATTGTATCAATCCTTTCATGTATTTATGATAATATAATTTTGAATTGTTGTCTAGATAACTTTACAAAATAATTTGATTACTATATAATGTTTTTATCAGGCGTATCTATGGATAGATGGAGGTAAAATGGTAAATTTTTTTAAATTTATTGCTTATATAATCTGGGAATACTTTGATTATAGAAAAAAATAAGAAGTAAAAACAGTTTCCAATTTAGGAAACTGTTATATTTATTAATCAAATATAGCTCTTTATTAATGATGCGATAAGAATGTACAAAAAGAGAAATATTATATGTTCTTTTTTTTGTATTTTTGATATAACTGTATTATCTCATAATAAGTAAAGAGTTAATATAAGTTAATTGCTCTCTTCATGGGGCGACTTAGTTCTAATTTGTCTAGTTTTAGAAAATATTAAAACCCTTATAAAATAAGGGGTTCCGTGTTTTAAAGTTTATTAAAATTTATTTGAATTTAATATAATTTATAGATTTGTGTACCTAAAAGTGTACCTAAAAATTAATTGTTTTGCTCCTTAAATTAGATAAGAATGTGCAAACTATTATGTATAAAATCAAATATATTACTGTAGCTATAATAACATTTTTAATTAAAAGTGAAATAGCATAAAATGAAAATGTAACTAAAGCGTAATTAAAAGTATATAAAAAACTACCAATAGCTGGTGCTTCACCCTTTTCATAAATACTCCCTGTAAGAAAATATGATAAAAAACTAATTATTGTTCCACCAGCTACTAAGTTGAAGAAATCAGCTATACTGGGATTAGGTAAAATATTAACAAATGGATTAGGTAAATATATTTGTCTAAGAATACTTCCTAAAATACTAACAATACCATACATATATTATCACCTCCTTTAATGAATTATTATATCATTAAAATAGAAGATTAATCTTCTATTTTAATTTGTCCATTCATTAGTAATGGCAATATATATCTTTTTAATCTACCCAAAGTTATATTAAATTCAATATTTTCTCTTATGACATTCATTTGCTGCATAATACCTTGATTAAACATACCTAAAGTTTCATCGTCAGGTATAAAAACGTATTTTTCTTTTAAATATTTGTAATATCTAGAATAACCTTGGTTAGATATATCATAATCATATAATTGCAAATACATAAGGTAATTATTAAGATTCTTTTCATTAGAATATAATACCTTTGTACCATCAGCACCTCGAGCAAATGGAAAATTTACATATTTTAGTTCTCTAGTGTGATCTCCAAAAATTACGCAATCATCTAAATTTAATAAATTTTCTTTTTCATTACAAAATCCGCATATATAATCAGTGCTTTGATCAATTATAGGATATTTTCCATCTTCTAAATACTCACTGGTTTTATATTGTTTATTCTTAGTTATTTTTTTCAACGCATTATCTAATTTTACTACTCTCCAACATTTTCGAATTTTTCTGTTTAGCTCTTTTGAAAACACCAAATCAGTATATTTATTATCAAGATTATAAAAAATAAAATCATATTTTTCTTTAATACTGTTGGTAATTGTATTATTTATATATACATTATTACTCATTATATCATCTATTTTATTTAATATCGATGCAACTTTCTTTTGTTCTTTCAAATCTGGCAATTCAATAACAAACTTATCTAACTCTCTCTGATATAAGTGATTTATAGTGCTACCTTCGGCTTTATTTCTAAAAACAAAATCTTTAAAAACATGACTATTTAATAAATGATATAAATAATCAGTATCTAAAATATCATTTTTTGTATTTCTAACAACAAATATTCCAGATGCAACACTGCATTTACATACAAGATTTTTAACATATCCTATTTTACCAATAGTACCATCCTTTGTTATTAAAATATCGTCCTCCTTTAGCATTATTTCTGGAGATTCATCATATCTTTCTTTAGAAATATAACCACATTTATTCCAATCAATATAACCATCCATTAATGCGGTTCCATTTATTATTTTATAATCACTCTTATTTAAGTATTCATCTTTATTAAGACCTTTCCATCCAATTCTTCCTTTTACATATAAATCTTTACCTAAAGAGAGCCTATTCATATTTTATTTTCTCCATTTCTTGAAGTAATTCATCATATAGTTTTTCTGTTTTTAATATTCTATCTTTTAGTTCTTTCTTAAAGTCTAACATATCAAAATTAAATTGTTCTTCCGAAATGTTATCTTTAACAATATTAACAGCGAAGTATTGATTAGGTGCATATGAATATTTATTGTTTTTTATTGTTTGATTATCAGTTAAAACACTAATTTTTTCTCTTTCTTCTTTTTTTATGTACAAGTCAACAATTGTTTTCAACTCAGTTTTTGACAATATCGTTCTCTGATTTTTTCCATCTTTTTCTTTTTTACCAAATGATGTAACGTCAAGCATAAATACCTTATCATCAGTCTTTGTTCTATTAATAAACATGGCAGATACATTTGTCCCAGTATTTGCAAAAATATTAGATGGCATCGAAATGATTCCTTCAATATAATTATTATCAATCAAATACTTTCTAATTTTAGTTTCAATTTTATTTTGGGTTGTCAAAAATCCGGTTGGAACTACTACAGCAGCTTTACCATTATCTTTTAAAGAATAAATAATATGTTGTATAAAAAGAAGATATATTGGCATTTTATCTTTTTCTTTTGTTGGAACGGTTGGTACACCGGCAAAGAATCTATCAGAGTTTTTGTCATCTTCCAATTTATCTCTATAATCACTAAAATCAGTTTTGAAAGGCGGATTACTAACTATGTAATCAAATTGAGCCAGTTTGTTACCTTCTCTGTTTAAATGAGCAGGATTCAATAATGTATTACCATGTACAACATTATCTAAAGAATGTACTAAATTATTTAATATAAGGTTTAATCTTAAAAATTCATTTGATTTTTGAGATATATCTTGAGTATATAAAGTACAATCTTCTTCCCCTATTTCATGAGCAAGTGCTAATAATAATGTACCAGATCCTGCAGATGGATCATATATTGATACATTTCTTACTTTTTCAGTATCTGGCACTAATATTTTAGCAATAATTCTAGCGATAGAGTTAGGTGTATAGTATTCTGCATACTTACCAAAATCTTTATTATAATCTTTGATTAAATATTCAAATATTGTAGCAAAGAAATCATATTTTTCTTCAAACACTTCATCAAACGAAAATTCAACTAGTTTATCAATTATTGCTTTAGCAAAATCATTCTTCTTATTAGATTCAATTATATATTGAGAAATAGGACTGAACAATTTTATTTTTTCTTTACTTCCTGTTCTAACTGAGAATATATCTATATTATCATTAGAAATACCATCTAAAGCATTATCAAATAATTCATAAAACTTTGGGGTTGTGGAGTTCTTATTATTAAATAAATAACTTACTAAAAATTCTTTTCTAACAAATGCTACATTGGCTCCTAAACCATATCTATATTTAGACATTTCTGCAGGAGTAAGTTTCATTATTTCTTCCTCAACCTCTTTAGTTGTAGAAGTCTTAGATAAATTCTTATCTACTCTTTTAAATTCATACAAGAATTTATCATTTAAATATTTATAAAGGAATGAATCAGCAATAATCTTATATTCATTTCCTGTGTTAGATAATCCATATTCACCACATACTGCTTTTAGATCATCTATCATTCTCTCTGTTTTTACTATTAGTTGTCTTTCTTTATCCATTATTGCTAACCTTCCTTTCAAATTCATACATTGTTACTATCAAATCAACAAAGAAATCTATTTCATCAATAATCTTTGTTTCTTCATTTGACGTAATATATACACATCTTCCAACTTCACTCTTAAAGAATTCAACATTATCTAAAATATCATTTCTTCGTAAAATCATATCATCCACTTGATTTTTGATTTCTAAAAGTATTTCTACTAATTTAGAATCACTAAAATCTGATATTCTGTCTTTAACTCTTTTGTAAATTTTTACATATTTTTCATCACCAAGTAATTTATTAAGAAGCATACCATTTTTTATATTTAATTGTTCAATATTCTTTTCTATCTCAGTTAACTTTTTCATATTTTCATTGATATCTTCAATTGTTAATTCTTCAATATTTTTCATCTTAAATAAATTGTTAAATTCATTAGCTAATGAAGAATAATATTTATCATCTTTATCAATATTATCAATAAATTTTCTTCTTACTTCTTCTATCTTATCTAAATATTTGTCAGATATAACAAGTTCACCTTCATTTATTTTATTAAATTTAATATCTAAATTTTCAAATACGGTATTTAATGGATTAGATCCGTCATTACTATTAATGTCTTCTGATAAATTAAGAATATCTAATCTTCTATTAATTTCTCTAGACATATTATCAACACTTGAAATATCAACTTTTTCTATTAAATCAGTATAATTTAAAGATTTTATAATATTATATAAGTCTTTATAGTCTCTTACTAATCTTCTTAAATTAATTAAATCTTTCTTTTCTAAAGAACTTATTTGAGAACTTAATATTTCTTTATTAGAAAAATCGAACAAGAATAATTTATCTTTTATTTCTTCAATTCTTTTTTCTGCATCTTCACTAGATACAAATATACTTGAATAATGTTCAAAATCTTCACCTAATTCTTCTTGCAATTCATTAAAATATATTTGATTTGTTTTATCAAATTCATCTCTTATATCTGCAAAATCTACAACATAGCCATATCTAAAATTTTTATATGGTCTATTAACTCTAGTTAATGCTTGTAATAAATTGTGGGCTCTGATTACTCTTCCTAAATATAATTTTTTAAGTCTAGGTGCGTCAAAACCAGTTAATAACATATTATCAACCACTAGAATATCTATTTTTCCTTCTTTATAAGCCTTTATTTCTTCTTCTCTTATTTGTTTATTATCTTCATTATAAAGAATTAATATTTTTGAGAATTCATACTTATCTAATGATTTAAAAAGATTTCTTGCTTGTGATTGAGAATCACACACAATCATTGCTCCAATTGTGTCATCACCGAATCTTATTCTAGATGATCCAAAATCTTTTGAAATATATTCAGCTAATGCTTCTGTATAAACAGGATGTGATACTATATCATTTTCTTTAGCATCTTTTAATATTTCCCTAACTTGATCTAATGCTTCAGCTATTTTTACTTTATATTCTGCTTGTACACCTTCTCTGATTAGTTTTAAAGTATATCCATCCATAATAGATTTATTATAATAATACTTGTGAATATAGCCACCAAATATATCTTTTGAAGAATACTTAATACCATCTATTTCTTGATTAACTAATGGTGTACCTGTTAATGCTATCTTAATTGAATTTCTATCAGAAGCCATTAAATTAGCTAAAAAGTTCCCTCTCGGATTATAATCTCTATGAGCTTCATCTAAAAAATAAATTCTTTGAACATCAACATTATAATCAGAATCTTTTACAGTTGAATCTTCTGAAAACTTTTGAATGTTAACTACATTAATTGTTAGCTTCCCAGTTTTAGAAACTTCCCCTGTCATAGCAATATTTTTCTTAAAATCTTCTCTAGAATTAACTTTAACAACATTTAATCCTCTGGCTTCAAATTCTTCTGATGCTTGTTTTAATAGATCTAATCTATCAACTATGAAATAAAACTTAGCAACTTTAGATTGTTTTGCATAGTAGTCAGTTAAATATTTAACATTAAAATATGCCAATGCAGTTTTACCCGATCCTTGAGTATGCCAAATTATTCCTTTTTTTATTCCTTCTGATATTTTATTTTCAATAGCAAAGGTAGCAAATAATTGTTGATATCTCATAATATGTTTTTGTATTTCAACTACACCATTTTTATTAGCTTTTTCTACATAAGCGATTCCATATCTTAATAACTTAAATATTCTATTTTTATGAAATAATGATGTAATCAATTTGTTTGTAGGAGTCATTCTACTTAAATTAGTGCTAAATTCATTTGTTCCTTTTATTGAAACATAGTTATTATCTTTTAATATATAATTTTCTTCAGTATCTGATATATCTCCTATCTTATCAAATATAGAAGGTTCTTCCTCTCTAAAACAATTAAAGAAAACACTTTTATCACTTGGTGTTCCATAAAATGCTCCTTCTATTGGAACAATAGAATCATTATTATATTCTTGGTTATTTGAAAAAACTAAAATCTGAGTAATATTCATAAATTTTCTAAATTTTTCATTATGAAATCTATCATTTATTCTATTTCTTTCAGCTAATATTCCATCTCTATTATTTGGCTTCTTAACTTCAATAAACCCTAAAGGCATACCATTAATAAGCATAATAACATCAGGTCTAAAATTATCTTCTCCATTTTCATATGGTAATTCTGTTAAAACATTTAATGTATTATTATCAACGTTATCAAAATCAATTAGTTTAACTCCATCTAATCCATCTAATAATGTTTTATAAAACTTTCTACCCAAGTCTTTATTGTTTAATTCAATATCAATCTCATCAAGTATTCTATCAATATCATTTGCATTTAAATCTGTATTATTTATTTTATTTATACTGTCTTTAAATATTGTTTTAAAAATATTCATCCTAGAATCTAATTGATTTTTTACTTCTTTTAACGATAAGTATTTATAACCTAATCTAGTAGCGTGTACTAAAGCTGGTATTTTTACTCTTGTATTTTCACTAAATTCCATACTACTCACCACCTATTAATTTTTTTAAAGAAACATTATCTTTATTTTTCCATTCAGTATAACCATTTGCATTTCTACCTAGAATAGCAATTGCTGCCATTGAAGGTGAAGAAAATAAATGATCATTTATATATACATTATCAACTAAATCAGTTGAACTTCTTTCTTTGTCAAAAAATCCTTTTAAAGATGGTGATAAGCTCTCGAAAACACCTTCTTTTACTTTAGAACCTTTTAATACTACAAATCCTTCATCGGTTAACATACCGTGTGCATATTCAATACCATTATTAGTTAAATGAAGCGTTTTATCTTCTTTATCATTTTTATCAACTAAACTAATAAATAATTTATATCCAAACATATTAGCTATTATTTTTATTTTAGATATAAACTTTTCAACTCTTATTTCATCTGCATTGCTTAAAGATGATTTTGTTGGATTTGATTCATTTTTTATAATATATCTACTTGTTTTCTTACTCATCTCATATAGTTCATGTTCAATATATTTTATATGTGCTTTGTTTAACGAATTATCTTTACTAACAAATACAATACACTCATTCCAAAAATCTTTATTTTTGTTGTGTTGTGATAATCTATTATAAATATCCTCTGCTTCACCTATATATACAATTTTTTCTGCAGTATTTTCATCATCTCCGAACAAAATATATACTCCTGTATTATTTATATATTCAAGTGATAATGCTTCTTTTAATTTATTTCTAGGTATTTTATAACTAATTCCAAACCAATCATCAACTGAACACTCTATTATTCCGTTTGGATTTTCCTCTTCTAAAATAAACTGTAAAACTTGCTTATTCATACTTACCTCCTATGACGCTATGACATTAACTATCGGGTTGTCTATACCTATTTCTAGTGTCATTCTGTCATTAATCTAATATATCGCTGACTTTAATATTGTAATATTCAGCTATCTTTCTAACTACTTCATTATTTAATTTTCTACTACCTTTTTCGTATTTATTATAAGTAGAAATATCTATACCTAAATAATCTGCAACTTCCTGTTGAGATTTTTTATTTTCTATACGATACTCTTTTATTCTAAATCTAGCTCTTGCTTGAACTCTTTTTTCAGTATCCTTTAATACATCTTTAAAACCATCTCTAGGTTTTCCTACTATTTCTTTAGACTCGACTGCATCTAATCTATAATTAGTAAAAAATAAATGTTCTCTTATGTCATCAGATTCAGGTACATTTTCAAAGAAATAATCAACATGTATCTTGTAGAAATTTGCTAATGCTTTTAAAACTGAAGGTGGTACACATCTGTCTCCTAACTCATAGTGCTTATAAGTAGATGCATTCATACCTAATACTTGGCAAATTTCTCTTTGCTTATATTCACGACTTTTTCTAATAGCAGCCATATTGTTTCCAATAATAATATCCATTTGTTTTCTATTTTCCATGAATATCCTCCTATTCTCTTCTTGATACCATTATAACATATTATTTCCATTTTGGAACATTTTTAATAAAATTTATTCAAAAAAAAGTTGACAATATAGAACTTAAATCGTATGTTATAATTGCATTTCCAAATTGGAACTTTTATTTTAAATACCAGCATTGACATTTTGGAACCACTTGTTCTTTGAAAAGTTATAAGTTGTGGAAATCACCAATATGCCGTAACTCAAAAAATGCAAGGTAAATAACCCTATTGGCACGGTAGTTATGAGATAACTAAAATCTCAAATATAATCACACTACCATACTTAAAGTTAGAAAGGAGGAAACACATGAATAAAGAAGTATTAGATTCTATATTACCTAATATGAGTGATGATGAAATAGTAGAATTAGTTCATAATCACTTATGCGGATTAAGAGTAATAGAAAACAAAGATCGAGAAGATGTTAAAGTAGAATATGGTCTTAATGAAGATATCGAAGATAATTCAAGAGAAGAATTAATAAGTGCATTATATAAAATGAATGAAAGAATAATGAAAAGAAGATAGGAGGTTTGATATATGACTGCAGTTGAAACATTAGAATTATTATCTAAAAAATGGTGTACTCTACAAGATTTAATGAAACTAACTATTCTTGGTAGAAACTCAGCACTTAAAATTAGAAAAGAAATAATAACAGATCTTACTGATCAAGGTTATAAACTGCCATGTAATTTAATACTAATGTGTGAAGTAGTTAATAAACTAAATATTAATGTTCCTTACCTTAAAGATATGGTAGAACTGGAGAAATAAACGAAACCTATAGAAGAATTAAATACAACCATAAAAAAAGACAACATTATTGATGGAATAATGAAGTCAAATGGATTATATTGCTTAGTTGCAGAACCAAAAGTTGATAAGTCATTCTTAGCATTACAACTTGCCAACTACTTGGTAAATAATAAACAATTCATGGATTCAATACTAATCTCACATTCGTCTTATATGTTAGCACAGAAATCTCAGAATTACAACTTAAAGAAAGATTAGAAATAACCGGATATACTTTTAAACCCAATTTATTTTTCTTTGTTTAAAAAGATGAACAACATAAATTATGTATTAGATATGATTTATTATTAGATTTAAAAAAATTCTCAGAAACCTATAATGGAAGATTTGTAATTATAGATATTATGTGTGGAATAGATTATGGATATGAAACTGATATTAATAACTATAATGATGTTATGAAAAGAATGTTTGATAAATATAGAGAACTATCTAAAAAATATAATTTAACATTTCTTCTAATAGATCATTTAAATAAAGAAGGTAAAACATTAAGTAGTACAGGTATTGATGGTGATATGAATGGCATATTAACATTAATCAATAATAAAGATAATACTTATACTTTAAAAATAATTAATAGAGACTTTGAAGAACAAAATCTTAATCTTATAAGAAATGATAAACTTGAATTTGAAATTATTAATGAAGATAATACTGAATTAGATTTTAATTTATCTGCATTTATGAGATATGTAATTAAGAAAAAAGAAGTTATATTTACTCCAGCAGAAATAGTAGCTGAATTAAATTTGTTAATTACCCCTTCTCGTTTTGGAAGATTATTAAATAGTAATATTAAAAGATTAGAACAACAAGGTATATATATGTTGAGTTAAATAGAACTGCTACATCTAGAAATTATAAAGCTAAGTTTATTGAACCGCTTAATTTAGAAGAATAAGTTTTTAGGATTTATCCTAACTCACATTTTGGGCTATGCCCTAGTGAGAATAAGTCATAAAATGACTAATTCTAGTGGTATAATAACATTTGAGGTGATAATAATGGTCGAAAATAAAGAACCTAAAAATGATGGTTATATAAGAATACCAAACAAGAAAAAAGATGAAAATATAACCGAAATATCTAACATAATTGAATCAACTAATAACCTTGGCAAAAAAACAAATGAAGCAATGGGTAAAGCAATACAATCATTAATTGATGTAAGCAAAAGTATTTCTCAATTATATATAAATCAGGAAATACAAAGCCCAAAACTATTTACTTCAATGATAGAACCATTAACAGAATTTAGTAAAAAAATCACTGAATTGTACAATCCCATTATAAAGAACATTTCAGAAAACATTACTAAAATATTTGAAAAAATAGATTTTTCTGCATTGGATTTTATTTACAAAGAAATTGCTATTAAATATTTATCCAATGGTTTTTATCCGTATAAAAATACAAATATAAAATATGAAGAATTAGTAGATACAAATAACAAAATAAAACAAATAAAAATTATTAAAGAAGGCGTAAAATTAGATATTAAATCCCACCAAAAATTATTATTAAGTTTTTATCCAAGTTACAAAAAAGAAATTAACGAAATATATAAATTATACAAAGATCGAAATCATAGATTATGTATCTTATCGTTAATTAATTTAATTTCAATAATTAACAACTCCCAACTTGAATATTTAGATTTTACTCAACGAAACAAAGTAAGAAATAAACTATTAGAAAAACAAATTATGAAAAATAAGGAAACAAATTATCTATTATTCTCACAATATATTGAGGATGATGACTTACTTAACGCTAATCAATTGTTAATAAGCTATAAAGACGAGCCCCAAAAATATAGTAATATTCCTTACAACAGAAATGCTATATTACATGGATATTCAAAAAAATTTGGAACAGAAGTGAACTGTTTAAGATGGTTTTCTGTTTTATTTAACACATTAGAAATATCTGAAAAATTTAATGAAATTGAAAATCAAACCAACAACCACTAAGGTTGTTTTTTCATATAAGGAGGTTGATATATGTATGATGGAAAACAAGTATTAAGATTTGTTAATAATTATAAAACTAAAGATTTATATCTTATAGGTAATGAAATGAATAAAAGAATTGGTACAGGTAATTATGATTCTGAAAGAACTAAATTTAATGTACATTATAAAGATATTAATAATAATAATAATTTATATCAAGAAGTTAAATCTATTTTAGAAGATAGAAATATAGAATGTTCTCATAAAACAAAAACAAATATACTAAAAGGTGTAACATTTACAAGTGGCCCAGAGTTTTTTATGACTCTGGGTTTACCATTTAAAGAAACCGATAGGATTTATCAATCAGGTGATAAGAGAGGACAAAATATATTAGTTCCTGATATTAAATCTAAAGAGGATATACCTTATGAAGTTACTAAGTATTTCAATTGTTGTATAAAGTTTTTAGAAGATTTAGTTGGTAAAGAAAATATAGTAATGGCACAAGTTCATTATGATGAAGACACACCTCATCTACAAGCTTACTTCTTACCTGTTGTTAATGAAGTTAAAAGGAAATGTTATAAACGAGATTCAGAAGGAAATCTAATTAAAGAAAATGGTAAAACTATATTACTTAGAGATAAAGATAATAAAATTATTTATGAATCTATTAAAGGTAACTTTTTAAATAACGATCAATTTTGGAAAGATTTAGGCGGAAGAAATTCTTTCGCTAATGTTCAAGATAAATTTAATAAATATATAACTGATTGTGGTTATAAATTAGATAGAGGTAATATCGGTTCTAATAAAGTTCATCAAACCAAATTAGAATATAAAATAAATGAATTAAAATCTGAAATGAATAATTTATATAAGGATATTGAAAATTATAATATTGAATTAAATAAATCTAAAGAAGTTTTAGAAAATAATATTAAAAATAATAATTTAAATATCAAGAAAAATATTATTGGTTTTAATTCTAAAGATGTTGAAAAGTTAATTGACTACTCTAACGATTTAGAAAGATTAAATAATATAAATAAAAACAAATTAAATTCTAATGAAAATACTATTAATAAATTATCAATAGAAAATAATTTTTATAAGAATAATAAAGAATTAATTGACACTAAAAAATACATTTATAAACAAAATATAGAATTAAAAAATAAAGACGATGAAATTGATTATTGGAAGAATGCTTTTAAAAAAGTATCTAGTGCTTTAGATACTAAGTTAAATAGAAAACCTATGTTTAAGTGATTATATTAGTTTAGCTGATTCAATTAAAGCCGCTAATAAACTTAATAAAGAAGCAGAAGAAGCTGCTGATGAATTTCATAAGTTATTTGAATTATAGAAAGGATGTGATATTTATATCAATAAGACAAGCTAAAATTAATGAATGTACAAAAGATGGTAGAAGCTGGTATGTTGATTTAACATGTAGAGATTTATTAGGTAAACGATGCAGATACCATTCTAAAAAATTTGCTACTCGTAGAGAATCAAAAAACCATGAAGCTGAGTTTAAAGTTAAAATTAAAAATCAAACCGAATTTACTGATTTAACTTTTAAAGATTTAATACAAGAACATTATCAATACCAACAAGATAAAGTTAAAGTAACTACTCTATCTAATTATAGAAATATGATGGTATATTTAGATCCATTAGAAAATATTAAATTAGAGGCTTTTAATATTAGATACTTTGAAATTTGGAGACAATTTATGAATAGTAAACCTATTTCTACTAGATATAAAAATAGTGTTTATAAATGCTTAAAAGCATTAATGAATTTTGGTACTAAATGGTATGATATTAATTTTGTGAAAGTTTATAATAAAATGACAAACTTTACTAATCCAAACGAAAGAAAAAAAGAAATGTTATTTTATACATTAGATGAGTTTCAAAGATTCTTATCAGTCGGAACAAATTTAAAATTTAGATGTGCATTTCAAACCTTATTTTATTGTGGACTTAGAAATGGTGAATTAAGAGGATTAACTTGGAATGATATAGACTTTAATAGAAGCACTTTAACTGTTAATAAAAATATTGTTAAAGTACCTGACCCTAAAACTGGTAAACCTTATACTGTTACTAGTCCTAAAACAAGTTCAAGTTATAGAACTATCCCTATTCCAAATTTCTTATTAAAAGATTTATCTGATTTATATAATGATTACGCTAACTATTATGGTTTTAGAGAATCTTGGTATGTGTTTGGTAATATAGATCCATTATCTGCTACTACTCTACTAGATAGAAAAGCAAAGAATGCTTTTATGGCTAGAGTTAAAGATATAAGAATACACGACTTTAGACATAGTTGCGCTTCTTTATTAATAGATAGCGGTGCTAATATAACTTTAGTTGCTAAATATCTTGGGCATACTAAAATAGATGAAACTTTAAATACTTATTCCCATATGTATCAAAACAGACTTGTTACTATTGTTAATATTATTGAATTACAAAACAGCAGATTAAATAATAATATTATTGAAACTAAGTCAACTATTTTATTAGAACATAAAGAAACATTACCTGAGCCAGAAGATGAATCGTATGATTATGAAGACTATGAAATAGTTAAACATAGAAACAAAGATGACCTAGTCCTTTAACGGGCTAGGTCTCTTTTTTTATTTTAAATATTTTAATCTCTTTAAACATCCTAATTTAGTTCTATATTGCTTAGAGAATCTTTTTCGTAATAATTCATAAGTATCCTTATTAAGCTGATGTGTCGATGTAGCCCATAAATATATTTCATTCAATATTTTTTCTTGATCTTGAGTTGCAAAAGATTTGATTTTTTTCAAATATGAATTTACATAAACTTCATCTTTCGAATGTAAAATAGATTCAATATCTTCATGTGTTTGATCTAAAACATTTAACAAACATCTTCTTTCGACGCTTAGTTTAGATAAGTCAATATTTTTATAAATATATTTTGCCATTTCTTTATCTATTCTCACACTTCTTAGAAGAACTGTTGAGTTTTTAAAATAATCAATGTATGTTTCTTTTAAAGTTTCTATTCGTTCTTCTTCATCTAAACAAAAAACACCTGTTCTATTAGTTTTTGAATAAACATATAATTTATAATATTTTTTTGAATATAACATTTCTTCTAAATCATAATTAAAGCAATAAAAATTTGTGGCATTTTGGTCAAAATATTTCATAGCATTACGACTTAATTGATTTGTATTTTTTATTAATTTCACATAATCATTTTCTATATCAGTTTTATTAGGATTAGCAATTAATAATGTAAGAAAGTCTTTTTCTAAAGAAACTGGCAAAAACTTTAGATGGTTAAAAAAATTTAAATAATCACTTTCTACCTGAAATTTCAATTTACTAATTATTTTTACATTATTGATTATTTTATACTTTTCTGCAGTATTAAAATTATATTTATAGCCATAAAACAATTTATTAAAATGCTCATCTTCGATAGAAATGCACTTTTCTAAAAAGGTACAAAAAACATCATTTTTAAGATTTTTACTACTGAATTTTAACAAATTAGTAACTAATTCATCATCAACTTGATTGGGATTTATGTATTCTAAAATTATATTTAAATCTGAAACTATAAACATTTCACCATAACTAATTTTGGGTAATTCTGGTATAAATATTTTACCGCAAAGCTTTGGATATTTATTTAGTATGTGTATTATTCTTTTTCTAAATTGTAAAACTTCTTGATTTTCATAAAACTGTTTCAAATTATCAACTATATTATTAAGTAATTTTTCTAAAATATATAAAGTTTTTTCAGTATTAAATTTAACCAATTGTTCTAGAATATTAACAACTTTATTTTCTTGTTCTTTTAATTTAATAGATAAAACATATTTTTCTAACTGATATTTAAAATTATCATATGTAATATCAAATAATTTTTCATTTTTAAATATTACATTAGGAACGCTATTATTATTTACTACAAAGCTTAATGATTGTATAATTTCACCGACATTTGCTTTTTCTATGTATTCAGCAGCAGTTTCACATTCTTTTACATTATCCGTCAAAATAATATTACTTACAGCAGTATCAAATACATTTTTAATTTTTTTTGATTTTGGTAGTTTATAAAAATACATCGAATAATTCATATCAATAAGTTTATTAGCGAAGCCAAATTCTATTTCATCAATAAATTTTTCTTCTTTAAAATATGGACATTCTTTATTAACCTCACAGAATTCAGGACATTTTTCACATAACAACAATTTACCCTTTGTCAGCCTATTAATTACCATTTTTTCGAAGCTTTCAGAATCAGTTATAAGATTATAAAAAGAATCAGTAAATTCATCCTCTAAATACGCTACAAAGAAACACGTTTCTATGTTTATTTCTACATTTTCAGCATCTTGTTTATTTTTTAACAAATTTTCATATAAACTTATTGCATAATTATATCTATGCTTTATATCTCTGATGGTATTCTTTTTTCCCTTATAAAGATAATGATAAAAAGACGCTTCAGGGTCTGTTGGCAATAGTATATTCATTTGTTGCAATTTTTTATATTTTCCAAATAACAATTCTTGAATCAAAACATCATAATTTTGAATTGCTACAGGTTGAAGATTTATTATATAATCAAATATTTTTTCATATAAATTCTTTATCTGATCATTTTGTTTAGAATCTATTGTTTCAAGTTTTGAAGCAGGTTTAATTGCTACAATGAATTTTATATCAATATTCAAAATATCTACAGATTCAGAATAAAACTTATATATTTGTTCTAAAAATCTGATTGTTCCCTCACCATTTGTAAATCTATCTATATCTTCAATACATATTATAACTTTTTTTATACCACTTTGTTTACATGCTTCCATTATTTTGAAAAAACAATCCGTTGTCTCAAATTCGTCAATTGTTCTGGTATTTTTAGATTCTTTATTAAACGAAAAATATATTTTAGATTTTATTAATATTTGAGCCAAAGCAGACGCAAATGCAAATTCTAAAATTAATAAGGCTATTCTTGGAACATTCATAGAAAACAAATCTACTTTAGTTATAATTATAAATATTAATAAAGCAAATAAGAATGATAAAAGTTTGGTAAAGTTAGTATCTTCTATACATAAATCTAAAAAGCCATAATTCTTATTTATTTGTTTTTCTAAAGATTTCTTTTTAATATCAGACAAATTGGTTTTCCTTAAAATTTGATTTAAAAATGATTTATGAATATTTATAGTTAAATCATCTTCATCTGAAACTTCTTTATTAGATGGTAAATTCCATAGATTAACTTTAGCAAAAAAGATTCCTTTTTTATTCATTTCGCTTCTATTTTCAACCATATTAATCACTGTACTTTTACCAGAACCATAATTTGATATTAATCCTATCATTTTAGCAGGTGTATTAGTTAAAATATTTATTAAATTATTTACATAAACTCCAAAGCCAATTGAATCCTCTTCTTCACTGCATGGATTATCAATTAAATAAACACTTTTATTACATTCATTATACTCTGCTTCAATAACACTTTTCTTTAAATCATTATTGTTTATAATTTTCTTATTTTTCATACTTGCACTTCCTTTACTACTAAAAAACGCCAATACAAAAACCTATCAAATTAATAAGCCTGTACTAGCGCCTCTTTTTAATTCTCTTTATTAAATAATTCTTCTATAATTAAATCCTTTGAATGCAAATTATTATTTTTACCTAATAATAAGTTTTCATAGAATTTAATTAAGAAACTATTATCTTGTTTTATATTTAAATAATTATTAAAATAATTACTTCTTACTAATGCGTTTCTATAATAAACTGATTTTTCTTTGAACATAGTATTATCTACATCATATCCAAGTGATACTAAATACTTTTCTATAAATAATGCTGTAGTTCTAGTATTACCTTCTCTAAAAGGATGTATTTGCCATATGCTTGAAGAAAAGTTAGTTATATTATTAATTACATCAACAATATTCATTTCATCATATTTTTTATTTTTTTCTAATGATATATCATAATCTAATGACTGTTCTAATAATTTACAATCACCATAATCAACTGAATCATTATTTAAAATTCTTTCATGTTTAGAAAAATCTACCTTTCTAAATTCTCCTGCAAATTCATAAACATCTTTAAATAAATATTCATGAATATATTTTATATAATCTACTGATAATTCAAAATTATCTTCTTCTAATAATTGAACTATCCTAGTAGAAACTAAATCACATTCAAATTCATCTTGAATTGTTTTATCTTTTTTATCTTTTTCTATATAATATTGTTTTAATTCATGTTCAACTTCATAAATTGTTTTTTCACCTGTTACATTTTCTTGTAACAACTTTTCTAAATACTTAGATGGTTTTAAGTTATCAACTTCTTGAAGTCCAATAGCCATATCCCATTCTTGTTGTTTTACATAGTTTTTAGGTGTTTCTGTTTCAATATAATCATTTATACTTGAATCTAATTCTGTCTCGGACATCTTAGCACCTCCACTAATAACATTATAACAAAAATGTTCCTATTTGTCAGTATTATACAGATAAAAAAGGAAATTTTAAAGTACAAATTCTTAGATTTTATATCTTTGACAAAGTTAATGAAAAAACATAAATTCTCATTGGAATGGTTAAAAAATTTTAACTTATTTTAAATTTGTGTACCTAAAAGTGTACCTAAAATTACTTAATAGGTCTAAAACACTTTAATATAAACAAAAATGGAGCCTTTCGGCTCCTTTAGGGGACATAGCGCAATGGATAAATCATACCTGTTTAATTTCTTTAAAATCAACGTTTTCAAGATACATAGTTTAAAAATATTTAATCTTGCACAGCAAAATTTAACTAAATTGTTGTGCAGAAAGTGTGCAGACATAAGAAAAGCATATATAGGTTACGTAGCTATATATGCTTTTTTTATAAGTTTTTAATTTTTTGGCTTAATATTCCCAAATCTCTTTTACTTTCTTTTTCACTAAAACTATCAAATATTTTTTCTTGACTATCAGAACTCCAATATATTTTCAAAAATTTCTTTGCTCTAGTAATAGCAGTATAAAATATATTTTTTGTTATTCTATCTTCAATATTTTGAGTTATAACTATTTTTACGCTATCATACTCAAGACCTTGTGCTTTATGAATTGATATAGCATATGATAAATTAAATGGTATTATATGATCATACTGATTTTCGTCATCATCTCTATCTCTAAATTCATTTACTTTAAATTTTATTATAATCTTATCTGCTTTATCACTATTTATTAGTTCTACATCACCAGGAATAAAAGGTGTATTTATCACATTTCTATCAACTTCTATAGAAAAATATATACAATTTTCACCATCTTCAATATTTTTGATTATTCCCTTTAAATTATTATGTAGAAAACCATTAAATCTTGGACAATTATTAAATAGTACAGGATCATCAACTTTAAAAATATCAACTCCAAAATTACGCTCTTCATTTGGATTTGATCCTTGCATAACCCTATTTATATTATTAATGCCATACATTCCATCATAATTTAAACATAGTATTATTTCCTCTTCTGTTGTTTTCTTAAATACATCTTTTGATAATTCTTCTGAATACTCTTTATTGCTCATAATAGAAATGGCACGATTGTCATTTTTTCTAACGCAATTCCAAAAATCTAATAAATCTTTATCTGATGTTCTATGTGTCATTTCTAGTTCATAAGATATTCCCTTTTTAAAATATCTACTACATATTTGAAACCAATTACCATATTTAATTGATTCAATTTGATATATATCACCAACCATCACAATTGCCTTGTAATGTGACTTGTCTAATATATTTAACATATCTATATTGCTAACCATACTGCTTTCATCTATTATCAACAAATCGCATGCTTCTTTATAGTTTTTTATAAAATTACTTACCGTCATTATTTTTAACTTTTCATCTTGTTGTAATCTAGAATTCAAGTTTGCAACAGCAGTATTAGTTTGTGAAATAAGACATTTATTATAATTATCAAATGTTTCTGACAATAATTCTATCATTTTAGTTTTACCTGTTCCTGCTGGTCCATATATAAATGCAATTGAACCTTTTTTGAAAATATCTTTTAGTATTTTTTCTTTATCTTCAGATACAGAATTATCATATATCAATTCCATATAAAAATCAATAACACTAGTTAATGATGAATCAATACTAGAAGCATATTCATCCAATTTTTTTATAATATTAATAGAATTTTTTTCATATTCATTAATATATAAAAAATTATTATCTAATACCAATAAGCTATTATCATTTTTTAGTTTTGACTTTATTTTACTATTATATAATTCTACTAGATGTGGAATATTATCAAAATAACCTATTTCGTCTATCGGTGTATATAATTGATACTTATTCTCAGTATTGTTTTTTATATAGGAAGCTAGCAATTCATCATCCCTATCGTTTATATCAATCGCCTTGATTAAATCATAAAAATTAGGATTATGATTATGTAATGACATCGCATATGGCATTGCATCAAACATTCCACTTTTTTTATGCAAATATAAATTGCTTAAATATGGATGTTGATTATCCGATAATTGATCTCTAATTACAGTATTTACCATCTTAGTAGTTAAGTATCTAATTATATTGCATCCACTTTTATTATTTTTAACGATGTTTCTCATCTTATTTAGCATTAAACTAATATAATGATTTTCTGCTCCATCTTGTATATATTTTAATGTATCACTAAAATTAACATTATCTAAACATAATATTTCCTTTATTGTAGATTCATTATTTGTTAAATAATCCATTAAATTTCGATATTCTCTATATGTATCGTCAAAATTCTTTGTTTCACCAAAGATTTTAAATAAGTTTTGTAATTCACAAACTCGTATGGCAACTTTATACGATATTAGTATTTTAATCTTTACAGTTCCAACATTTAAATCAACAACATCATCAACAGATGTAATGTTTACCGAATAATTATCTGGAATATATTGTTTTGAATAAAATGTCAATCTCTCAAATTTATTATTAAAATCTGATGCTTTAGAAAGTGTTAATTCATAATAAATATCGCCTTTGGAATATATTGTAGTGCACTTTTCAACATAAAATTTGCCTTTAATTAGTTTCTTTTTTTCATTATCAACATTCTTGACTTTATTACATATTATGTCATAGTTTTCTTTCATTGATTTATCATCATAAATTGGGAATAAATCAATATTATTAATTATTTCTATATCAAATTCTTCTTTTAACAGTTTTTTTATTAAACAGATATATCTAAAATAATATTTTACTAATCTTTCTGCACCATCTTCACTTGGAGTATAATGCGATGCAGTTCCCTTTAAATATTCATAAAAATCACAAAGAAATTTATAATCTTTTTTTCCTTTTATTGCATCAAAAGATCCATGAATATTGTCATAGTGTGTATCAAGATTAAGGTTATTTAACTTATTATTTAAAAGTATTGCTACATCTTCAACTAAATTTCTTAATTGAGATAAAATATTTTCTGATAAAAAGCCTTTATCTTTAACACAAGAATCATAATAAAATATATTTTTTTCAATTACTTTTGATATATATGAAATTTCCTTTTCTGGTGAGATTCTTGACATTATTTCACATCCTTTACTTTAATAAAATATTTTATAACAATTCTAAATATTTATTTAACATTTCAATTTCTAATTCATTAACTAATTTAACAAAATCTGTATAATCTCCAGTAGTATGTGCTTTATCTAAAGCATTATAGTATTCTAACCTCGCTTCACAAACCTACACTTTGGAAAATTAGAGCATCCCATAAATTCTCCGTATTTTCCATTTCTCTTTATAAGTTTTCCACCACACCTTGGGCATCTATCTTTAAACTCTTCATCTTTATTATTTTTGATTAATTTAGCATTCCTTACATGATTTTTTCTTTCATTTTTATCTTTTATATTTAGATTATTTATAATTTCATATAATTCAATTGAATTTTCAACAATTACTTCTTGATAAGAAAGTATTTTCTCTAGCAAGTCATATATTCTAGTTACATTATTTGATTTAACTGATACTTTTGCTCTACTTGGAATACATACTAGTGATATAAACTTCTCTTCTGGTATATTTAGTACTTCATGTAATGATTTAACATGACCATAGTTTTGGTGTAATGGATTATTTACATAAAAAGTTTTGTTACCATTTTTTATTAACCATCTTTTATCATAATCATTACCTTTAATATAACCATTATATTGCTTTGTTTCAATAACAAAAATACCATATTTTGAAACAATAATATGATCTATTTGATGTGTTTTATTATCACTTGTTTTAACCATTACATCATTAATTATAAAATAATCTTTTGGCAATTTTTTTAGTTCTCTTTTTACCCAGAACTCACCTGCTTTACCTATCCATTTTTTATAGTTAACATATAATAAAATATCTAATGCTACAATTATCCATAGCCATGGATTTAATAACCACTTCATACCTAACCTCGTTCCTAATTGATTTTATTATATAATAGCTATGTAAAAAAAACAAGTTAACATGTATTAAACCCCAAAAAAGAAACCTTTTTCAGATTTCTTTATATTAACTAGCATTCTTCACAACTGCATTCTTCGCAATCGCAGCATTCGTTGCATTCGCATTCTTCGCAATCACATCCACATTCGCAAGATTCATCACAATTGCATTCTTCACATTCACAACCACAACTGCAAGTTTCTATCTTTTCTTTATCTTCCATTATTACACCTCGTTTCTTTTTATATTATACTACTTTTTTATTATCTTACAAACCTTAATATTTTTTCTTTATGGGGAATATCACTTGATACAATATTTGCTAACATAACATTTTTGTTAAAATCTACGAGTTTTTTTTCAATATCAAATGTTCCATCACATTTTTCTTTTAATACATAATAGCATGCGGTATCTAAATCTTTTTTAGTTTGTCCCATTCCTACAGCTCTTAGAGTTTCAATTTTTGTGGTAAATAATCTATCACTTAAATTAAAATGAACATGACCTTGGAAAATAGCATCATAATCTGTTACTCTTTTACCTTCAAAAATAGGGTTGTTTAAAGCATCTAAGTATCCCGCAATTCTTGGATTACTTAAACTTTTTCCTTCAATTGCTTCTTTAATTTTTAATTTTGCTTCCTTACTATTTGTATATAAAAATTGCTTGCTAGTTTTACCTCTTTTAAAGTTTCCATGATATGCCCAGGTAGAATTTTCTCCGAAATAATCCCAACGAATATCATTGGCAAAATGACATAATGCAATCTTTTGATCCCCGATAGTTAAATCTAATGATGGCTTATAAAGTTTTAAAGTTTCTAAATCACTATTACTTAATTTGCTATTTGTCCATTCTTGATTTTCTTTTCTTATTTCATCAAAGTATATGAATGGTTCAATTCCTAAAGTATTATAATATTCACTATTACCCGCTACAGAAATTACATTATAATCTTCTAACAAACCTAATACTTCGTGAGGATTTGGTCCTTCTCCAATATTATCCCCGAGCGAATAAATTTCTGTTATTCCATTTTTTCTAATTTCTTCTAAAACTGCTAAAGTCGGTTCATACAATGAATGAGCATCCGTAATAACCGCTATTTGTCTGCCTGTATAAATATTTTCTAAGCAATTTATATTTAATGAGTTTGTTAATGATTTAAATATATCATCTAATTCTTTTGGCATTTTTTCAAATTCAAATTCAATATCATTTAACCCAAATACCTTTTTAACATTTGAAATTGGTACCATAACTTCTTGTGTAATTATAAATGGTAAATTATATTCTTTATGAAGGGATAATTCTTCTTCAGATGGAATTCTTCCTCCCGGTAAAATTATACCACTTGCTTTTACTCCTTCACGATAAAGTAAAACTTCCGCATTATTAAAAGTAACTGCACTTGTTTCTAATATTCCTCTTTCGGTTCTTTCTAATTCTTTTACTTCTGCTGAATTATTAGTTATGCTAAAGTTTGTACCCATATTTACTAAAGAGCTATGAATGAAACTACCTGTTGGTATTTTATCAATTGCAAATGTTGTAGATGTTCTATCAAAATAATATTTTTGTCCTAAATAACTTATTGGGCTTACTGATAAAAAGTTTGCTTTACTACATGATATGCCATTTATTAAATTTTCTACTTTTTCACTTCTACTTAATATGTGAGCATATAAACAGTAATTAACCTTAGAAAAGTCATATACTAAACCACCATATTTTTTTGATAATTTTTCATCTATAAATTCTTTAGCTATATTACTATCTAGTGATGTTAAATTTAACTTAGCATCTAATTCAAATAATTTTTGAATATTTTTCTTAAAATTAATAAATGATGCTTCCACAATTAAAAGATTATCTGGATGGTCTATAATAAAGAATTTAAGTATACTTCTTAAGTTTTCAATATTATTTGTGTTTTTTACTGCTTCAATTACTTGAGATGATTTTAGTAAATCTTTAATAAAAAGATTTATCTTTTCATTATCTTTATCTAGTTCTTTTAATGTAATTAAAGTTTTTGACCCTCCGATATAATCTAAAGTTTTATTTGCTTTTTGACATATTATTTCCATAAAAATTTTTCTTAGTTCATCAATATTATTAGAATTTAAAATAATCTCTTTATATTGTTCTAATATTTTTATTCTTATAGTTTTTATATCTTCTAGATCAATTACTTCATTCTTTTTACTATAAGTTGATGCAAATAATCTTTTTAAATTATCTCTACTTTCTTTATCTAAAGCAATATTATTATGTACTAGATTCATTATTAGTTTATAACAATCTTTAAATGCATCTATTATAGCTAAATAATTTATAATGTTATATACCATGTTTTCTTTATGACTATCTTCATGATATAATTTATTCATAAGGTATTTAACTGCTTCATAGAAATCTTCTTCTTTATTAAATTCAATTATTTCTAGGACTTTACTAAACCAATTCTTATAGTTTTCACTTCCGCATCCATATTGAATGAACGCTTCAAAACTGATACCAGATTTATTTATAAAAGATTTTATTCTATTATAGTTTTTTATTACTAAATCTATATTGTTATATTTAATTAATTCAACACAATTATCTAAATCATCTTCATTAATATTCATACTCTTTAATATTAATTTTTTAATTTCACGATGTACTTCATATGATTTTAAATATTCATATAACTCTTCTTTAGTTAATTCTTTTATTTTTTCTAAGATTAGTTCTTTATTTTGTAATATAACTAATTCTTTAGAATATGATGTTTTAAAATATTCAAACTCTATAATTTCTTTTAAAGATAACCCTTGTAAATAAGATTTAATCTTATCTTTTAATGTTTCTAATATTAGTATAGTTAATTCTTCATTACTTTTTTCTAATAACTCTTTTAAATTATAATTACCGTTTCTTATTAAAAACATTACATATAAATCACAATAATTACCATATAGTATTTCTGATATTATTATTGATGATGGCTTTTTTAATAAATCTAATTTTAATTCGTCTTCTTTTAATTCAATTATTAATTGTTGAACTTTTAAAGGAATTTTTTCAGAACTTCTTAGATAACAAATTTTTAAGCTGTTTATTTTTCGATCTTTAATTGCATTTTTTAAGTCATTTTCTTTCTTATCCATAATAAATTCTTTTATTTCATAAGGAATTGAATCGTTATATATCCATGATAAAACATTAATATCATTTGTGTTTGCTAATACTAGTTTAGTTTTCATTGGAAATCTTTTAATAATTAAATTGGAGATCCTAATATCTTTAACTCTAACTAAAGTCTTTTTAAATTCTTCAAAAGTCATTTTATCTAATAAAGAAAAAATCATATCTATTTTATCATTTAATAAAATATCATATATTACTTTAGGAAAGCATTCACTTGATGTTATTAATTCTTTTAAATCTTTATTTGTTATGTTTGCAATTCTATCTAATAATTCTTGATTTTTTAATTCTACGATTTTATTTTTTATTTCTTCGGTTGAAGGTTTTTCTAATACTTCTAGTATATTAGTTACATTAATGAATCTTTTTATAATTAATTCTTTTAGTTCAATATTAATTTTTTCACTATATAAAATAGTTGTAATATTATCTATATTATAAAATTTAGTTTCTAAAGAGTATTTAATTAATTCTTGATTTTCTGAAGATGATAAAAAGTCTATAAGTAACAAGTTATCAACACCATAATAAATTATTAGTTGTTTTAATTTTTTATCTTTTTTTCTTGATGATAAAACATCTAAAATATTTTCTTTATATAAGTATTTCACTATATATTTTTTTAGTATTTTGGGATAATGAACTTTATATAAATCACTTTCTTTATAACAATTGTATTGTTCAAATATTTTTTCAAATTCACAGTATACTTCAAAAGAAGAGGATTTATAATCTATTACTTCAGATATAATTCTTTTAGCACTTTTTGGAACTTTTCCATTAAATAATAACTCAACTAATGTACTTGAGTTTGCATTTTCTAAAGCTTTTTTTAATAACTTATCATATTTTTTTATTATACTTTCTTTTTCTTTATAACTAATGTTAGTACTGCATAATAAAGATAGTATATTCCCCCTAGTAACAAACATATATATCCCCCTTAGTTAGCTATATTTTATCACAAATTGTAATTTTTGTCAAATTTGTGTAAAGAAAAAGGTATTACTTTTTCTTGCTAGTTCTTTTCTTAGCAACTTCTTTAATACCTTCTTTAATTTCTTTTGCCATTTTTATATTTTTCTTATCTTCATAAGTTGTTTTTCCTGTTATGTCATGGTATGCTTCTTTGATGCCTTCACGAACTGCCCATTTGATTAAAAAATAAATAAGTAAACTAATGACAAAAATTAATAACGCTAGTAAAACATAACTAATACTATTACCCATGTTGCCCTCCTTAGTATTAATTATACACTATTTTTGAAAAATTTAAATATTTTTTTGATAATTTAACAAATATTCTACTTCGTATTCATAATTTTCATTGAAAATATCATTTATTGTTTTACTATTTATAGGTATTTTTATATTTAATTTTAATCCTCCATTTCTTTCATTGTTACTATCAATTATAATGTCATCTTTTTTTCCAATAGCAATGGTTGGAATGGAAATTATTAGATTATGGGGCATAATTATTTTCTTTTTAACTGTTGATATGCTGCCATTTGTACTGGTTAATCCTGCCACAAGTATGTTTTCTTCATTTTGTAAGTTATATGCAAGTATTTCTCCAGCACTCTTAGTGTTACCGTTAACTAATATAATGGTTGGAATATTTATTTTTTTATAACCGTTTGCATATATTTCATTTATCTTTTTTAATTTATTATCTTTTAAAATACTTTCCTTAATATAAAGGTAATCTTGTGTACTAAAAAAACTTGCAATAACACTTCCTACAATGTCACTGCCCCCTTCATTGTTTCTTAAATCTAATATTAAATTTTTAGCATTATCCTTATTTATATTATCAACAATATTATTCATTTTGTTTTTAACATATTTTATACTATCTTTTTCATTTGTTATTTTTAGGTAAGATGTAACCCCCAACAGTTTATAAGTAAAATTTTCTTCATCATTACTTTTTGTAAACTTTTTAATATTTTCTTTTATGTATTTATAACCATTACCAATTGATTTTAATTTGATAACTTGTTCTTTTCCTTCATTATTAATAAAAGTTATTTCATTTTCTTCATTACCTTTTCCAGATAAATAAATGGGGATATAATAATTTAAGACATTTTTATTAGATATATTGGGTAGGGAAACACTTAGATACTTTAGATTTTTTATCTCATCAGAAATATTATTACCATTCCATTTAGTTATGATAAATCCATCTCTGATACCAGCTTTATATGCCGTACTTTCCGGGGAAACACTTGTTGCTACATAAGTCATATTATCTAATAAACTTAAACTAAAACCATAATATCTATTATAAAATTTTTCTTTTGCTTCTTCTAGATTAGAATTATTAGTTAAACTTTTTATACCAATGTGAGCATCATAAAATTCATTTAAATAGTTTTCTAATACTTGATAATATTTTATTTCATTATTTATATTTTTAAATTCTTTTTTATATTTTTGATATAAGTTATCATAGTTAATTTCTTTATGTTCATTTAAAACATAGTTTTTTTTTAAAGTTTCATGTAATTTGTTAAAAGCTACAATATAATTTAAGGACGCATAATTATTTATTTTAAGAGTGGTTATTGGATAACTTACTAAAATAATTATAATGATTGTTGATAAAGTCTTTTTTATCAACATTTTATTTGTTAAAGATATAATTATAGATAGAAATGCTGTTAGATAAACTGTTTTAAATAATATGTTTTCATTACTTACTTTTATATGAATAAAACATAGTAAGAATGGAATAAATAATAAATAATTTTTCTTTTTAAATAAATATAAAATAATTGTTAGTAAAATTAAAAATACTATAATTAAATCTTTTAATACCATAATTATCACACTTTTATTTTTAACAAAAAAAGTGGTTTTATCCACTTTATATTAATATTCTTCTTAGAATTTCATCTTTTTTTAAGAATTCTTTAATTGGTTCTTCATTTGTATAAATCATGTTAATAAAATCTGTGATTGGAACTTCACATTTAAATGTTAGAACTCCTTCATAAATGTCTTCAAAAACTATTTTACAAATACGATTATCAACAGTTTCTATTTTATAATTACCATGAGAAATACTATTTCTTATACCATTAATTATTGCTTTATTTTTTAAGTGACTTTCATTAAATTTCTCATAAAGATTTATTTCATTTAACCTTATAAGTAAGGTTTTTAATTCTTCATAAAGTCTATCTCTTTCTTGATATGATTTTTGTAAGTTACTTTCTAATATAGCTTTAGCTTTTAAATTACCACTTTTAGTTACTTGCGCTAAACTTTGTTCATTTTTAGAAATTTTAGCATCAATTTCTGTAATTCTTTTCTTCTTACTTGTAAATTCTATTTGAAGACTATTTTTAAATCCATTATCCTTATTTATATATAGGACATTTATTGGACTTAAATCAAGAGTGCTGTAATCTAAGCCATCACTTGGTAAAAACGTGTATTCATTACTATTTTCTAAAAATTTATCATTTCCATAAGAAAACATAGCTTCAAAAAGAGCAAAAGTTGTGGTAGCTAATTCTTCTAGACCAATTGTATCATAACTACAATTTTTTTGATATTCTTCAAGAATTTCTCCATAATTAACAGTTTGTTTTTTATAAGCAATCTCTAGTAACATCATATTTTTTTGAAAAGATTTTACTAAATGCTTTTTGGGATTTAATCTACTTTCTAAATCTTTTTTCATAAATCTTATTTGATATTCATAAGGTAAATCTTTAGGATAGTTATAATAAACATAATTAGTTATATCTTCAATTAAATCATCTTTTAATGAAGTTTTTTCCCAATCAAAAGAGTATCCCTTTTGAGCAAATTTCATTTTAGCTTTTACAAGTAAATCTAAAGGAAAATCAGCTTCATAATCACTTATAACCATGTCTACTGTTTTAGCCATTTCATCGTTTAAAAGTCCATCATCATGTTTTTTAAAACTAAAACGCATTCTACTAAATGTTCTTAAAAAACCTTTTATTTCACTTTTGGTTTTTAATGATTTAGTTCTAGTTTTATCATTTTTATTAATTACTACAATATCATTTTTATATTCAGTATTTGATGAATTTAAATGATAAATGTCCATAGACTTAGAAATCATATTTATAACATTAGTCATTCCTAGAGACATCATAGAATTTTCAAGTTTAAATGAAACTTTCTTATTTTCTAAATCTATTATAAATTCTCCATGTGCTAGTTTATTTCTAATTAGTCCCACTATTTCTTCAGGATTTTTAAATGTAAAACCATCTATTTCAAAACCATCTTTTGTTTTTGTGGCAACTTTATCAACACAATTTAGAATACCTTCATCAATTGTTTTACAAATAAAATTGTTTTTTGAGCCTTCAATTAATTCATCTTTTACAACTAACAAACAACATATTGCTAAACTAAATTTAGCCATGTAAAAAAAGTTTTCTTGTAAGATAAAATCTGATACTTTTTTTTGACCCATAAAGCAATCTGCTAAAAACATTGCATATGCTTTAATACCTCCGAAAAGTAAGAAAAATGTATTTACATCCATTTTAAAACCCCCGATTAGAGCTATATTTTAACACTAAATGAGGGTATTGTCAAATTAATTTTCGTACATTTTACTTTTACTATCTAGTTGAAGTTCATATCCATATTCAAATATAAATGAAATACTATAAATTATTAAAGCATAAACAATATCTGATAATTCTAGTTCAGCCTTAAAATCTATTTTCATTATAATTCCACACATAAGACCATAAATAAAACTAAATACAACATAAAATATTATAAAATAAGATATTTTTTTAATACAATTTATATTTTCTAAAGTAAATGGTGTATCTCCATTATGAATGTTAAAGAATAATTTATATAAACATTCAAATACTTTGGCAATACAAATTATACTTATTAAAACACCAAGTAAAATAATTTCTACATAAAATATAATTTCTGTAGTACTGTGACTATTTAAATACTCATTAGCAAGTTCACCATTTGTTGTAATATCACCCACTCTAATATTTGACATGTAAATGTCAGTATCTTCAATTCTTAAAGATTTAGATACAAATGGTAAAGCAAGAATTATTATGCTTATTAAAACAGATACACCAATAAATATTTTATTAATTATATTTGCTAATACATAAATTATTTTACTTATTAACTTTACTTTTATTTGTTTTTCTTTTTTAAACTTTACGACACTTTCTTTTATTTCACTATCTAAAGAATCTATATCTGTAAAATCTTCATGGACTAAATCATTTATTTTACACTTAAATATATCGCATAAACACATAATGGTGTTCATGCTAGGAAAGTTTTCTCCCGTTTCCCATTTTGATATACTTTGTCTTGATACTCCAAGTTTTTCTGCTAATTCTTCTTGAGAAATATTTTTTTGTTTTCTAATGTTTTTTAAATTTTCACCAAATTTCATATTTATTTTCCTTTCGTTATTTAATTATATTTTATTTGCTTGTTATTTTCTATCAACTTTTAAGTGCATTTACTTATTTCTTACTTTTATTATATCATCTTTTTTTAAATTTCCACATAAAAGAGATGAATTTACATCATGATTTTTAAAGTTTTCATTAACCATTTTTTCATCATAATTTGCATAGCAATATTTGCAAAAATGTTTACATGAATTGTAACATCCGATATCTACCATTTCTACACATTCACATTTTCTTTCTTTTCTAGCTTTCCATGATTTATAAGTCTTACCAGTAAGTTTATATGCAAGTTCATGTGATAAACATTCTCCTTTTACAAACCCATATTCTGTTAAGTTTCTATCTTCAAAACAAGTTTGGACTACCATGTTATTAGTCCTTGCTATATTACTAAAATTTTCACCGATTAATTTATATTCATTTTCAGTAAACTGACAATATTTTAAAATATTTTTATTTTTTAAAACATTTTTGTATTCATCAAGAAAAGAAACAATTATAGTATTTACATATCCCTTTAATAATGTGCATAACTTGTTAAAAGCTTTAATATGATAAACAATATTGTATTTATCACTTAGAAAAATGGGGTCATATCTTATGTAAATATTATCTTTTCCTATAATTGTAGATATTTTTTTAACAGCATTTATTATTTCTGTTTTTAATATAACATTTGGTTCAATATCATTTTTATAAGGTGTTATGGTAACATGAAATATAAAAGGAATTTTTATTTTGTCTAAATCATTTAATATTGGAATTGGGTTTTTAGTACAAAATAAAATTAAATCAACATCACTAAAGTTAATTCTACTTACAAGATTAGGATTAAAGGGATTTCTTACATCAACGAAACCAGCATTTAATCTATTCATAAACCACTTTTCATAAAATGCAATTATATCTGTTCTTCCACTTACATTTAAGATCATAATTTCCTCCATTATTTTTGATTTTACCCCGCATTTATATAATAACATATGTTTGCTATGTGATGCAAGATAAAAAAGTTATTTTGTAAAATTTTAAAATTATTATAAAAAGTTATTGACAAACTTCAAAAAAAATATTAAGATTATACTAGCATGATACAAGTCATGCTAATAACCTGATCTCTCTTACGAATCTCAATGTGAAGAGATCAACCAAAACCCCCTGAAGGACCTCTTAGAGAGGTCCGCTTTTTAATTTTAAAAAAATCGTTAACATTTTAACGACTTTTTACTTTTCCACATAATTCTGATAAAGATATTTTAAATTCTTTTGATAATTTGTATAGATTAGAAGTTGAAATACATATTAAACCTTTTTCATATCTAGTTATACAAGCTTGTGTTTTGTAATCTTATCCTTTTGATATTTTCTCCAAGTTTGATTAAATCTAACCCTTTAATTAAATTTGGATTTTTTCTTATATTTGTTAATCCTAAAACGTAATCAATAGAATAATTAAAATAATCTGCAAAATTACATAAACTTTTTAAAGGTATAACTTATGTCTTTTAATTTTGTGATGCTTATCATTACTATCCTCTTTAATCTAAAAAGTCTATTTCTTTTATAATATTATTGTAATATTCATACCCTTGATATTTTTTGCTTTCTAGGAAATTTTCTGCATCAATGTTAGCTTGAGATAATATGCTAAAGTCTCTTTTTAAATCAGCAATTTTAAATGACATATCTCCACTTTGTTTTACACCGAAAAGGTCTCCTTGACCACGTTGCTTAAAGTCTTGTTCTGCAATATAAAAGCCATCTGATGATTTTTCCATTACTTTTAATCTTTCATTATTACTATTATTTGTTACTAAATAACAATAACTTTGAATATTGCTTCTACCTACACGACCTCGAAGTTGGTGAAGTGTTGCAAGACCAAATCTTTCAGCATTATAAATTACCATCATTGAAGCATTAGGAATATCTATTCCTACTTCAATAACTGTTGTTGATATTAATATGTTTATCTTATTTTCTTGAAACTCTTTCATAAGTTCATCTTTTTCTTTTTGTTTTAATTTACCATGAAGAATTTCAATTCTAACTTTGTTACTAAATGCTTTGTTTAGTTTTTCTTTTAGTTCAATAACACTATTTATGTTTAGTTCATCATTTTGTTCAATTAAAGGAGATACAACAAATATTTGATGGTTTAACTTCAATTCTTCATACATTTTAAATAAAACTTCTTTAATGTTTTGTTCACTGGCTATTTTAGTAATTATCTCTTTTCTGATATTTGGTTTTGTCTTTATTTGAGATAAATCTAAGTCACCGTAGATAGTTAAAGCATATGTTCTAGGAATTGGAGTTGCTGATAAATAAAGGACATCAGCCCCACCATTTAGACCTTTGTTTTGAAGTAAATTTCTTTGATTAACTCCGAAACGGTGTTGTTCATCAGTGATAACTAAACCTAAATTTTGAAAAGTTAAATTATCATTTAATAATGCATGGGTACCAATTACAATATCGATTTTTCCATTACTAATTTGGTTATATATATTTTCTTTTTGTTTTTTAGTTAAATTTCCTGTTAATAAAGCTATATTGATATCATATTCTTTAAAATATTCTTTGATAGATGTGAAATGCTGTTTAGCAAGAATTTCTGTTGGAGCCATAAATGTTGATTGATAACCAGAAAAGTAATTTGCTAAAATAGCAACAAATGCTACAATTGTTTTTCCTGAACCCACATCCCCAAGAACTAATCTATTCATTCTTTTATTTTCTTTCATATCTTTTAGGATATCTTCAATAGTTGTTAATTGGTCTTTTGTTAATTCAAAATTTAAGCTTGATAAAAAATCTTGTATTTGGGTTTCATCAAATTTCTTTGGTAAACCATTAGTTACTTTATTAATACTTTTTAAATAGTTTATTTTAAACGTATAAATAAATAATTCTTCATATATGAGTTTTAACATACTATTTTTTATATCACTAGGACTCTCTGGTTGATGAATTTTTCTAATCGCTTCATCTTTATTTAAGAAATGATATTTTTCTGATAAATAAGATGGTATATAATCATTTAAAGATATATTTTCTTTTAAAGCATTAGATATCATTGTTTCTAAACTAGAGTTTTTTAAACCTTCTGTTAAATGATATATTGGTTCAATACGTTCTTCATTCATATTATATTTAATATCATTAGCAACAAAACTGTTTTTTAGTTTGGAAAATTTACCAATTAAAACTATTTCTTTATCTAAAGTTAGACTTTGTTTTAAATAAGCACGATTAAAAATAGTGACTTTGAAATCTTGGTTGCTGTTTGATGCAATAAAATCTAGGCGATTAAAATTCTTCTTTATATATGCAACTTTAGGAACACTTAAAATTTTGGCTTTGATATAACAAATCATATTTTCATTTGCTTCATCTATGTTTATAAATTTAATAACATTGTAACGATATGGATAATATGTTAGTAAATCTTCAACTGTATTTATGTTAATTTTATTTAAAATATTTATGGTTTTGGGACCAATTTTAGGTAGTTGTTCTAACTTCATAAATACCTCCTTAATAATTATATCAAAAATTTGCAAAAATAGCTTGACAAATTACACTTTTTCGATTAAGATAGTAATCACCAATTCACTTAAAGAAGGCGAATTGGTGCTAGTATCACACTAGTCAACCCCTTTTTATTCTTTTAGGAGATTTCTTCGGAAATCTCCACTTTTTTTTGTATTTAAAAATAAGTGATTTTATTCACTTATTTTCTTGTAATATTCATACCTGTTTTTAGCATTTTCTTTTTGACTTTCAAGTAATTTAGATGCTAACTCTTTATCTTTTATTTTTAAGGCATTAAATCTTACTTCATTATCTAAGAATGTTTCATATTTGCTAAAGTCTGGTTCTTTTGAGTCAATATGATATTTTCCATCATATCTCATTAGAATTGTGTATCCACATTCTACTGCTAGTTTTTGTTCTTCACTTGATGTGGTCATACCAGTTTTAATTCCATGTTCAATGCATGGTGAATAAGCAATTATGATTGCTGGCCCTTCATGAGCTTCAGCTTCGTTGAAAGCTTTGATTGCTTGCATCATGTTAGCTCCGAGTGAAATGGATGCTACATAACAATTTGGTATGCACGATGCTATCTTAAATAAATCTTTTTTCACAGTTCTTTTACCAAAGTTAGCAAATTCAGCAACTGCCCCGAGTTTGGTTGATTTACTTGATTGACCTCCAGTATTTGAATAAACTTCTGTATCTAATACTAATATTTTAATATTTTCATTAGAATGAAGTACATGGTCAAGACCTCCGTATCCAATATCGTATGCCCAACCATCTCCACCGATTGCCCAGATAGTTCTAGCAGGAATATAATCAATTAAATCATTTAATTCTTTTGGTATTAATTTATCTTGTAATTTTTCTTTAACATCTTTAGTTATTTCAAAGTCATTTTCATTTTCTAACCATCTTGTGAATAATTCTTTTATATCTTCATCAACAGAATTTATAGTTTCTTTTATTATATGCTTTATTCTATCTCTTTTTTGTTTGTAAGAAATATGAATACCTAAAGCAAATTCGGCATTATCTTCGAATAGTGAGTTTGCCCAAGGGATGCTATAAGGTGTTGATGGAGTTGAGCCTCCATAAATACTTGAACAACCTGTAGCATTAGCAATTACTAATTTTTCTCCAAGAATTTGTGTTAACATTTTAATATATGGAGTTTCTCCACATCCTGCACAAGCACCAGAATATGCAAATAATGGTTTTTCTAGAGCTACACCTTTTATAGTTGTTTTAGGTAGAGGATTAACACTTTTTATAGCATCAAAGTCAATACCAACTTTTTCAGTTTTTTCCACCATCTCTAAAGCTTTCTTGCCCATTTTTCCAGGACATACACTTGCACACACGCCACAACCTGTACAATCTTTCTCACTTATTTTTATAGAATATTTTAATCCATCTTTTCCTATAAATGGAATTCCATCAGCATCACTTTCATTTGCTATGGCTCTAATTACAGCATGTGGACAAGCTAAGACACACATTCCACATTCGATACAGTTTTCTTTAATCCATCTTGGAACAATGTTTGAAATATTTCGCTTTTCATTGTTAGTTGTTGCCCCAGGAAAACGACCGCAGGCAAAATCCATTAACTTACTAACAGGAATTTTATTACCCCTTCGTTCATTAATCATATTTATAACACTTTCATCAACAATGCTTATTGTTTCATCATATTCATGGGTAATCTTTAGTTCTTTTAAATTTGATATGGCTTCATGCATTGCTAAAATATTGTTATTAACTATATCTTCACCTTTCGTAGCAAAAGCTTTTTTAATTGATTCTTCAAGCATAGATGTTGCATCTTCAACATGAAGTAAGTTAAGAATTAAAACCTCCATTATTTTACTAATCTTACCTTTTAGATTATTTTTACTAGCTATATTTTCAGCATCAATATAATATACTTTAATATTTTTCTTAAAAATTGTGTTTTTAACTTTTGTTGGTAACAATTTTAATAATTCTTCTTCATTTTTGATAGTGTTGATAAGTAATGTGCCATTTTCTTTTAAATTACTTATAATATCAAACATTCTAAAGTAAATATCTTTGGTAACCACAGTTATTTCTGGATGGGTTACATAGTATGGTTCATTTATTTTATCACTACCATATCTTAAATGGGATATTGTTACTCCCCCGCTTTTTTTAGAATCATATTCAAAGTATCCTTGAACATATAAATCTTTTTTAGCATGTAGAATTTTTAGTAAATCCTTACTAGCACTGACCATGCCATCACTACCAAAACCAACTACTTTTATTTCTTTGTTGTTATTTTCTATTTCTATATGTTCTTCTTTTAAACTTAAATTAGTTACATCATCATTTATACCTATTGTAAAGTTATCTTTAGGATTTTCTTCTAGCATTTTGTAAACACTATATATTTCATTCGGAGTGGTATTTTTACTAGATAAACCATATCTTCCTCCATATATGTTGACATCTTTGCCTTTTAAAATACTACATACATCTAAATATAATGGTTCACCACTGGAACCAGCTTCTTTTGTTCTGTCTAAAACTGCAATATTCTTAACAGATTTAGGTAAAACATTCAAGAAATATTCTTTACTAAATGGACGATATAAATGAACTTCAATTAAACCAACATTACCTAACTTTCTTACAACTTCTTTAATAGTATCTGTTACGCTTCCCATTGCAACAATTATGTTTTTAGCATCTTTAGCTCCATAATAATTAAATGGTTTATAATCAGTTTTCATTATCTCATTAATCTTTTCCATGTAATCATTTACAATATCGGGCATGGCATCATAGTATTTATTTCTAGCTTCCATACATTGAAAATAAATATCTTCATTTTGAGCCATTCCATATTGGTATTTTTTACCAACATTTAAACATCTGTCTTTAAATTTATTAATTGCATCATGGTCAACTAATGATAAAAGTTTATCTTCAGGTAACTCTTCAATTGTATTTAGTTCATGGCTAGTTCTAAAACCATCAAAAAAATGCACAAATGGAAGACTTCCCTTTATGGCTGATAGATGCGCCACTGCTGCTAGATTTTGAGCATCAAAAACATTAGATGATGCAAGCATACAAACCCCTGTAGCACGGGTTGCATAAATATCTTGATGGTCTCCAAATATTGATAAAGCATGAGTTGCTAGACTTCGTGCTGCAACGTGGATTACTGCTGGTAACATTTCTCCTGCTATTTTATACATGTTAGGTATCATTAATAAAAGCCCTTGACTAGCTGTAAATGTTGATGCTATAGACCCTGATAAAAGAGCACCATGTAAAGCTCCAGCTGCTCCAGCTTCTGACTCCATTTCTAAAACTCTAGGTTTATCATTAAATATATTAAGCAAATTTGTGCTTGTTAAAGCATCAATATTTGATGCCATCGGACTTGATGGTGTTATTGGATATATACTGCATACTTCACTAAAGTAATATGCAACTTTACTACAAGCATTATTGCCATCTACTATTTTTTTCATATTATCACCAATTATATTATAAAATAAAAAAGACTAAATAACTAGTCTCTTTTTAATTTTTCTTCAATTCTCATTAAACGATTGTATTTAGCAATACGTTCTCCACGACACATTGAACCAGTTTTGATAAATGGAATTGCAAGTCCTACCGCTAAATCAGCTATAAATGTATCTTCCGTTTCACCACTTCGGTGAGATATAATTGTTTTATAATTATTCTTCTTAGCAAGCATTATTGTTTTAATCATTTCACTAACTGTACCAATTTGATTAGCTTTAAGTAAAATGGCATTTCCAGCATGCATTGCTATTCCTTTTTCTAAGTATTTTTCATTTGTTACAAAATAGTCATCCCCGACAATCATAATACGATTTCCTACTAAAGATGTTAATTTTGCAAGGGTTTCAAAATCATCTTCAAAAAATGGGTCTTCAATACTTATTATTGGATATGTATTTATTAATTTTACATAATAATTCATAAGTTCTTCACTAGTAAAATTTTTTCCATCTAACTTATAAGTATTTGTTTCTCTATTATAAAGTTCACTAGCTGCCACATCTAAAGCAATAAAGATGTCTTCTCCAGGAGTATATCCAGCTTTCTTTATTGCTTCAACTATGAAATCTAAAGCCATAGAATTACTGTTTAAATTCGGCGCAAATCCACCTTCATCCCCAACACCAACTGCAAAATTATTAACACTTAACAATTTTTTTAAGGCATGAAAGACTTCAGATGCTGCTCTAACTCTTTCTTTAATGCTTTTCATTACTGGCATTATCATAAATTCTTGAATATCTATATTATTTACAGCATGTGCTCCACCATTTATGATATTAATCATTGGAATGGGCATTGTAACACTTCTATTTGAAACATATTCATATAATTCTTTATTATTTGATTTTGCTAAACATTTTAAACAAGCAAGTGAAACTCCAAGGATGGCATTTGCTCCAAGTTTACTTTTATTTTCGGTTCCATCTAAGGAAATAAGTAAATTATCAATACTTAATTGGTCTGCTTTTTTACCTATTAATGCAGGTCTTATTATATTATTAACATTATCAACAGCTTTTAAAACACCTTTTCCTTCATATCTTTTTGGGTCTTTATCTCGTAGTTCTAAAGCTTCTCTAGAACCAGTTGATGCTCCACTTGGTACTGATGCGGTTGCAGTTATTCCATTATCTAATGTCATGTCAACTTCAATAGTTGGATTTCCTCTGCTATCTAGTATTTCTCTAGCATGAATGTCTTTTATTAACATTTTATCCCCTTCTTCCATAATATTAGTATACCAAAATTTTACCAAATTAAAAAGTAAAACATATTAGTTTTACTTTAAAGTTTACTTTTCTTTACCAAAATATTTCCATTATTTCTTTACTTCTATTTTTGAATAAAATAGTATCCATAAAATCAAGAATTCCTGTAATAATTAGGAATGCCCCAGCTAGTTTAGTTAATGTAAGACTTGCAAATGGATTAAATATTACAAGAATACCTACGATAGCTACTAAAATACCAGTTGCTAAAGTTATTAACCAAGAATCTTCATTTCCTCTTTTTAACCATAATGCATAATTTACTTTACTTGCACCATTAATTATCATATAAAGTCCAAGACATACTGTTACAAATTCTACTACTGTAAATGGATAAATAATAATTACTACCCCTAGTACAGCATATAGAACACCGAACACTAAGCTTAAATTATAAAGTTTTGCTCCTTCACGATGAAAATATTTGTAAATTGAATTAATTCCTTCAAGTAAGAAAATAATTCCTGCGATTATTCCTACCACTTTGTTAGTAAGTTCTGGTACTAATAAAAGTACAACACCAGCTACTACTGTAAGAATTGATGTTAGAATAGAATATGTAATCATTCTTTTGTACATATTTTCAATACTATTTTTAAAACTACTTGCCATTTTTTATCACCTAAGAATATTATACACAATATTATCATTTAAAGCAACATTTTTATAGATTTTACCACCATTTTGTGGTATAATGTTGTCTTACTTTATATAAAGGAGGGATTTTTATGTTTATAAGAGAAATGTCACTTGCTGAGTTTAAGGAATTTGCAAATACACATTTTATTGGTAACTTTCATGAGTCAATTAACTATGCTTTAATCAAAGCTGAAGAAGGTTTTGAATATGAATTTATTGCTTATGGAGCTGATGATATTGTTGGAGCTGCCTTAATTCTTTATAAAAAAATAGGTAGCGTTTATTTTGGATATTCTCCACGTGGTTTTTTAATTGATTATTCTAATGACTATTTATTAGAAGATTTTACTAATAAAATAAAAGAATATTACAAAAATAGAAACTTTGCTTTTATAAAAATTAATCCTGAAATAGCTATTGCTAAGTTAAATAAAGATACTATGAATTTTGAATATAATGAAAATTATAAAATTATAGATATGCTTACTAAAAATGGTTATAAAAAGCTAAAAAATAATATGAATTTTGAATCTTTACTTCCTCGAGTTAATGCTATCATTAAATTAGATGGTTATGATTATAATAATTTATCTAAAAATACTAGAAATAAGGTTAAAAAAGGAATTAGAAAAGGTTTAATATTAGAAAAAGCTAATCCAGATAAGTTAAATATTTTCTATAAATTTATTAAAAATAAAATTAATAGAGATGAGTATTATTATAATGATTTTTATAATGTTTTTAGTAAAACTTTAGATGTTGATTTAATGTTAGTAAAAGTTGATTATAAAGCTTTTTTAATAAATGCTCAGGAAGCTTATAATGAAGAACTTAGAAGAAATGCTTCTTTTAATAACAAATTAATAACAAATAATAATGCTAATGCTATTAATGCTAAAATGAATTCTGATAAGGCATTACTATCTTATAAAAATGATATCGCTGAAGCTTCTAAAAACTTAAATACAGGGTTGGAAACTTATGTTGCTGGGGCTTTAGTTATTAAACACCAAAATAGAGTTATAATTCAAATAAGTGGATTTAATAAAGCAATGTCTAGATTTAGTCCAAATTACTTCTTATATTATGCTTTGATTAAATATTATCAACAAGAATATAAATATTTGGATTTAAATGGAATTACTGCAGATTTATCAAAAGAAAATCATTATTATGGTTTAAATAGATTTAAAATGGGATTTAATCCAGATGTTTATGAATATATTGGAGAATTTGATTTAGTAATTGATGAAAAACAATATGAAAAATTATTAAAAAGTGGACTACTTGCAAAAGAATTTAATAAATAGAAAACATCTTAGTTTATTTTACTAAGATGTTTTTTCTTGTTTGCTATGCAAATTTACATGGCTCATTATAAATTCTAATTAAATATTTATTATTTTCTATAATTTTATCACCAGTTAATGCTAAATCATAAGTCCCCGTTGAATTAAATATGTATTTTTGATTTCCTAATCCTAAGTTATTATTTCCTGTACAAACACTACTAGTACTAATCTCAATGGTGCAATAATTACTTTCAACCCATTCTTTCCAAGTCATATTTTCTACAGCCTTATATTCTATATCATCAATATAAAATGTAATTAATTTAATCATATCAAAATACACATAACACTTATCTGATTTAATACCACTCATAATAACTCTATTGTTTTCACCATCCCAGGACAATTCTCCACCATTTTCACATTTTGATAAAGTAGAATTAAATATATATCCTTCTGTTGGCCATTCACTTGCAGTTGTTTTTTCATATTCTCCACTACCGGGTGTTGTTTCTAACATCATTGATAATTCATTTTTATGTTCTTTTATTATATTATAGTCTGTATTTTCAATATTTTTGTTGATAAAAATAGACTTATTAACAAAAATAATTAAAAATATTATAATTATTGTTGTAGATGTAATTAATAACTTCTTATACATTTTAACCTCCGTGTTATAACCAAATGGTATTATTTTTATAATTATATAACTATTTGGTATTAAAGTCAAGATAACCATTTGGTTATATGTCAAAATAAAAATGGTGATTAAAATGTATATAAATCTTAATAGACTGAGAGATATTAGAAAAGATAGGGATTTATCTCAAAAAGATATTGCAAAATTACTTGGAACATCTTAAGTTCAATATAGTAGATATGAAATGGGAATAAGGTTACTTCCTATTGATAAACTGGTTATGCTTGCAAAATATTATAATGTTTCAACAGACTATTTACTCGGTTTAACAAATGAAAGAAAACCTTATCCTAAGGCAAAATAAAAATCTTAAGACACGAAGTCCTAAGATTTTTTAATTGTTATATTCTTAAATTATTTTAAAATTTCAGATACAACTCCGGCACCAACAGTTCTTCCACCTTCACGGATAGAGAATTTAGTTCCGTTTTCTAGAGCAACTGGAGCGATAAGTTCAACAGTCATGTCAACATTATCTCCAGGCATTACCATTTCTACTCCTTCAGGTAATTCAATAACACCTGTTACGTCTGTAGTTCTGAAATAGAATTGTGGACGGTAATTTGAGAAGAATGGTGTATGACGTCCTCCTTCTTCTTTAGATAGTACGTATACGCTTGCTTTGAATTTTGTATGAGGTGTAACGCTTCCTGGTTTAGCTAAAACTTGTCCACGTTCAAC
>ENA-OPXC01000306-OPXC01000306.1-human-gut-metagenome-genome-assembly--contig:-NODE-306-length-46604-cov-2.612774_pt1 | contig 46604 bp, 45 predicted proteins | sample MGYA00241512_ERZ502016 | MGnify/ENA primary metagenome ERZ502016 (study PRJEB25962, sample SAMEA2043043) | human gut metagenome | biome: human gut; feature: human-associated habitat; material: faeces...
ATGAGAGATTCGGCCTGCGGAATGGCCGTGGAGAGGGCCGCGTTGACGCCTTCCTTGAAGTCGACGTTGAGCTTGAGGCGCAAGCGGGACTCAAGGGCGGGAATCTCGGTCTTCTCGAGGGTTTTCTTGAGTTCTTCAGCTGCCTCCGTGCAGGTCAGGACCTTGTTGTTCACATCGGCAAAGCCGCCGGAGATGAACACGTTGTGCTGCTTGCCGCCTTCAGTATAGCGCAGATTGCCAATCTTGAGGGCAGAGAGCAGGGAGACGTGATGCGGCAGCACGCCAAACTCACCCATGACGCCGGGGCACACGGCCATATCCACCTGAGCGCTGACAACGGTCTTGTCAGGTGTCACCACTTCCAGTTGCAGCATGCTCATGGGCGCTCCTTACTTAGCTTCCTGCTGGATGCGGGCTTCGTACTTGGCCACGGCCTGGTCGATGCTGCCCAGCATGTAGAAGTCGGATTCGGCAAGGTGGTCGTACTGGCCTTCCAGGATGCCCTTGAAGCCCTTGATGGTGTCTTCCAGCTTCACATACTGGCCGGGGGTACCGGTGAAGGTTTCGGCCACGTGGAAGGGCTGGGACAGGAAGCGCTGGATACGACGCGCACGGGCAACGGTGAGCTTGTCTTCGTCAGACAGTTCGTCCATACCCAGAATGGCGATGATATCCTGCAGTTCCTTGTACTTCTGCAGCACCATCTGCACCTGACGGGCCACGCTGTAGTGCTCTTCGCCCACGACGTTGGGGTCGAGGATGCGGGAGGTGGAGTCCAGCGGGTCCACGGCGGGGTAGATACCCAGTTCGGCGATCTGACGGGAAAGCACGAGCGTACCGTCCAGATGCGAGAACGTGGTAGCCGGGGCGGGGTCGGTCAAGTCGTCAGCGGGCACGTAAACGGCCTGCACGGAGGTGATCGAACCCTTGTTGGTGGAGGTGATGCGTTCCTGCAGGGCACCCAGGTCAGTACCCAGGGTGGGCTGGTAACCCACGGCCGAGGGCATGCGGCCCAGCAGAGCGGACACTTCCGAACCGGCCTGCGTGAAGCGGAAGATGTTGTCGATGAAGAGCAGCACGTCCTGATTCTTGACATCGCGGAAGTACTCCGCCATGGTCAGGCCGGACAGTGCCACACGCATACGTGCTCCGGGAGGCTCGTTCATCTGGCCGTATACAAGAGCAGTCTTGTTGATAACGCCAGACTCTTTCATTTCGCCCCACAGATCGTTGCCTTCACGAGTACGTTCGCCAACGCCTGCGAATACGGAATAGCCGCCGTGTGCAGTAGCAATGTTATGGATAAGCTCCATAATAATAACGGTTTTACCTACGCCAGCACCGCCGAACAGACCGATTTTACCGCCCATTGCATACGGAGCGATAAGGTCAACGACTTTAATGCCGGTTTCCAAAATTTTAGTAGCTGTAGCCTGTTGGTCAAAGCTCGGAGCCGGTCTATGAATAGGCCAGTGATCAGCTGCTTCAACCGGAGTGTCATCATGGTCTACAGTTTCACCTAAAACGTTGAAGATACGGCCCAGTACACCAGGACCAACCGGAACGCTGATAGGAGCGCCGGTATCTACAACTTCCATGCCACGAACCAGACCGTCGGTGGAGCTCATAGCAACAGCGCGGACAATGTTATTGCCGATGTGTTGCATAACTTCTGCGGTCAGGTGGATTTTTACTTTACCCTCATCGGTGGTGCCGTCAATGTGCAGCGCGTTGAGGATAGCAGGCATGCTTTTAGGAGGAAACTCTACGTCGATAACAGGGCCTACAACTTGTACGATTCTACCTGTATTCAAGGTTTTAGCCTCCCTACGAAATATCTAATTAGTTTTGTGCCTGTTTCAGAGCTTCTACGCCGCCAACGATTTCGTTCAGCTCGCGGGTAATGGATGCCTGACGTGCCTTGTTATAGGACAGCTCCAGGTTTTGTACCAGCTTGCCTGCGTTATCGGTAGCAGAGCTCATAGCAGTCATACGAGAACCCAACTCACTGGCAGCAGATTGTACCAGTGCGGCGTAAACTACGGTTTCCAGATACTTAGGTGCAAGTACCTGCAGAGTTTCGTCTTCATCAGGCTCGAAAATAAAGCTTGCGCTAGCTTTGCCTTTCTCCTTTACAGGAGGCTCTACCGGCAGAATCTTGTCGCTGGTAGGAATTTGGGACAAAGCGGTTTTGAAAAGTGTAAACACAATATGCAGCTCGTCGAAATGCTCGTCAGCAAATTGTTTAATTGCATCCTGAGCAATTTCTACTGCATTTGCGTAAGACGGTCTGTCGGAGTAGCCGAAGTGGCTGCTCAGCACTTTATAGCCGCGACGTTGGAAGAAATCTCTAGCCTTACGGCCGCTGGTGATAATGACTACGTCATGCTCACATTCGGAAATCTCCGCAACTGCTTTTTTCAAAGCGTTGGAACTATATGCGCCTGCCAGACCTTTATCAGAGGCGAGCACCAGATAACCAACTTTTTTAACATCACGATGTTGAAGCAGCGGGTGTTTTTTGGCACTTAAGCCTGCAAGGATGCTCGGATCGCTCACAACGCTGGATAACACTTCTTTGATCTTGATGGCATACGGACGGCTTGCAGCAGCTTTTTCCTGCGCTCTTCTGAGGCGGGCAGCAGCAACCATTTTCATAGCCTTCGTGATCTTGCCAATGTTACCTACGCTTTTCATGTGGCGATGAATCTCGCGTGCAGTAGCCATTAGTTAATCACCTACCTTCACTAACAAAGGTATCCTTGAACTCGGCGATAGCTTTCTTCAGAGCTTCTTCGTTCTCATCAGTGATTTTCTTGGTTTTGATGATGTCTCCGCCAACTTCCGGATGGTTAGCTTCCATGAAGTCCAGGAATTCTTTTTCGCAGCGGGTTACATCTTTAACTGCTACGTCATCCAGATAGCCTTTGGTACCAAGGTAAATAGCCATAACCTGTTTTTCAACAGACAACGGGCTGTATTGGCCTTGTTTCAGAACCTCGGTCAGACGTTGACCACGGTCCAGCTGTGCTTTGGTAGCTTTATCGAGGTCAGAAGCAAACTGAGCAAATGCTGCCAGCTCGCGGAACTGAGCCAGATCCAGACGTAAGGTACCTGCAACCTGCTTCATAGCTTTGATCTGAGCAGCACCACCTACACGGGATACAGACAGACCGGAGTTGATAGCCGGACGGATACCGGAGTAGAACAGCTCGGATTCAAGGAAGATCTGACCGTCGGTAATAGAAATTACGTTGGTCGGAATGAAGCCGCCTACGTCACCTGCCAGGGTTTCGATGATCGGCAGTGCGGTGATGGAACCGCCCTTCAGTTCATCGTTCAGCTTAGCAGCGCGTTCCAGCAGACGGGAATGCAAATAGAATACGTCGCCAGGGTATGCTTCACGTCCTGGAGGACGACGGAGCAGCAGGGACATTGCACGGTATGCAACAGCGTGTTTAGACAGGTCGTCGTATACGCACAGAACGTCTTTGCCCTGATCCATGAAGTATTCAGCCATGGTTACGCCAGCGTACGGAGCCAGGTATTGCAGCGGAGCGGAGTCAGCAGCAGTAGCAGCAACGATGATGGTGTATTCCATAGCGCCGTGTTGTTCCAGAGTACGAACAATACGAGCGATGTTAGAAGCCTTTTGGCCGATAGCTACATAAATGCAGATAACGCCCAGACCTTTTTGGTTGATAATGGTGTCGATTGCAACTGCAGTCTTACCGGTACCACGGTCGCCGATGATGAGTTCGCGCTGACCACGTCCGATAGGAACAAGTGCGTCGATACATTTAATACCAGTTTGCAGCGGGGTATCAACGGATTTACGATCTGCGATACCATGTGCAGGAGATTCAACCGGACGACGAGCTGCAGCAGCGATTTCGCCTTTGCCGTCGATCGGGTCACCGATAGCGCTAACTACACGGCCCAGCAGGTTTTCACCAACAGGAACCTCCATGATGCGGCCGGTACGGCGAACAACGTCGCCTTCTTTGATTTTGGTCTCGCCGCCCATCAGTACGATACCAACGCTGTCCGGGTTCAGGTTCAGAACCATGCCGGATACGTTGTGGGGCAGTTCAACTAATTCGCCAGCCATAGCGTTTTTCATACCGATAACGGTTGCGATGCCGTCACCGATTTTTTCTACAATACCAACTTCTTCCAGATCAGCATCCACATTGTAATTCTCCAGCTTGTTGCTGAGAGCATCACCCAGGGCTTCCGGTTTGGTGTACTCGTGAACGTCGATGCCGTTCAGAGCAACTTCCATTTTCTTCAGCTTGCGCAGTGCGGAAGCGTCGAATACCTTATCGCCAACTTGTACGATGATGCCGCCGAGGATAGACGGGTCAACTTTCTTGTTCAGGAAAATCTCACGGCCCAGTTTCTCGGTCAGGATTACAGAAATGGATTGATACTCGTCAGCCGACAATTTCTTAGCGGTAGTAACGTTTACATCTAACAGCTCTTTAATGGAGCCCAGATCGATTTTGAAGTCGGACAATTGTTGCTTAATTAAAGCAATATTTTCTTCTGTCTTCATATTGTACCAATCACCTCCGAATACCGGGGTTTTGCCTGCTGTTTCGCATTTCAGCGGCATACTTCCGGCTTAATAGGGAAAGCAGCAAAATTATTTCATGATAGAATCAACGATTTTGCTAGCCATTTTTTTGTCTTCTTCAGAACCTAACTTTTGTTCTACGATCTTGCTAGCAGCAATCATGGACAGGTTGATAACTTGTGCACGAACTTCGTCCATAGCTTTCTTCTGTTCCAGTGCGATTGCTTCTTTAGCAGTTGCAATAACCTGATCTTGTTCAGCTTTGGTGTCTGCCATGATCTTGTCATGAGCAGCCTGAGCAGTTTTGCGGGCAGCATCAACAATAGCTTGAGCTTCTTGTTTAGCTTCAGCCAGCTTTGCAGCGTATTCAGCTTTAACTGCTTCTGCGTCAGTCTTAGCCTTTTCTGCAGCTTCCAGATCGCTTGCAATTTTGTTCTTACGCTCTTCCATAATGTTGCATACGGGTTTGTAAGCGAATTTTGCAAGAACGAAAACTAAAACCAAAAAGTTCAGGATCTGCGCGATAAGTGTTGCATTGAAGTTAACCAATTATAGCACGCTCCTTTTTGTAATATCTTGCAAAATTAAATTATTTAATGAACGGGTTAGCGAATACCAGAACGATAGCGATTACATAGCACAGAATAGGCATGGATTCGATCAAGCCTACGCAAACCAGCATGTTGGTAAAGATTTTACCAGCTTCTTCCGGTTGACGAGCCATGGATTCAATAGATTTGCCGCACATGTTGCCGTTACCGATACCAGCGCCAGCAGCAGCACCCAAGCAAACAAGGCCTGCACCGATTACAGATGCAGCAGTAATGATTGCATTTTCAGACATTTGTTTCATCCTTTCGAAATTGTGATTTTAAATTTTTTTGCTTAAAAAGCTTAGTGTTCGTCGTGGCTAGCAAATGCCAGTGCATAGCTGCCCAAAGACAAAATGGTAAAGATAAAAGCCTGAACGAAGCCAATGAACAGGGAGAACATTACCCACAGTTCAGGAACTACCCACGGAGCCAGCTGATACAGTACGATCAACAGGATTTCGCCTGCCAGGATGTTACCAAAGAGACGAAGAGCCATGGTCAGCGGTTTAGTCACTGCATCCAAAAGATGCAACGGCAGGAATGCCGGACTCGGGCTGATGAAATGTTTAAAGTGGCCGATACCTTGTTTCGCCACACCAACGCAGTACGCGCTAAACGCAATTAGCAAAGAAAGCGCAAAGCAGGTATTAATGTCATTGGTAGGTGAAGTCCAGTGAACGCCAATCTGCGGAAGCAAAATGCCCAGTTCGTTTGCTACCAGGATAAACATAAACAAGGTAACGATGAACGGTGCCATAAATTTACGGCCTTTGGATCCCAGGTTGTCTTCCATCAGACCATTTAAGAAATCAAGAATGATTTCCATTGCATTCTGCAGTCCGGAAGGAACCATTTTCGGGTTCTTACAAACCAGAAGGAACAGTACGAAGACGATTGCCATGGTTACCCAGGTCATGTACATGGTTTGCATGTTGACTTCACCTAAAAAGGTAGATTGGGTAAGGTAATGGATAATCTCTCCGGATTTTTCTGCACCTTCAGCTGCTGCATTTCCCATTTTTACACACTCCTTTCTTCACGCCCTCTCATTTTGATGTTGGTACGCGATAAATAATAGATTTAAAATAAAGAATATATGTATCAGAAGAAACCCGCCGAATGCGCCATGCACAGCAAGCTTCATCCTTAACATCGTAATAATAAACGCGGCCGCAGCGGCCAAACGGGCCCAGCGGAAACGCTTCATGATTTTCAGTCCCTGCTTTGGCACCTCTACGTAAGGCAGAGATTTTTTGATGCCTAAAAACAGAATGGACAGATCTATCGTGCCGGCCAGCACGCCGCAAAGCACGCCGTGGGCAAAGGCACTGCGCTGCCATAACCAGAGCGGCACCGCTACGAGCAGCGCACACATACAGATGCGCGCTACAAAGGCGTTCGCGCCGTTTCTCGCTATGGGAGTCAAATCAAAATTACTTTTCATCCTTCTTGTGTTCGGTGTCCCGTGAAAGGACGCTCCTCTGAATCAGATTATAGTAGGTCATAACAAGTGAAACTATTGCCAGACCGATGCAGATGCCCCGCATCGTATGGTCGCCGGTTTCCAGATGACGGTCGAGCCAGTCGCCGCCGAAGTACGCCAGCAGGAAATCAATCACGGCCATAAACGCCAGAGAGGACACAGTAGCCAAAGCTTCAAGCATCCGCATATGCTCCTTATCGGGTGTTTTGTTAGTCATGATTTTTTCACCACAGCACGAATTCACAAATTAATCATATTTACTCTTTTAATTTTAATATTTTTCACAGTTTCTGTCTACGCCTTAGACGCAAATTCCGGCAAATTTTCCACATCAAAGCCATTTTTTCTTAAAATAGCATGGATAATACGCTCGCAGGCCTTGCCGTCACCATAAGGATTTGCAGCCTCCGCCATGGAGCGATAATGCTCGGCATCGTCTAAAAGCAGATTGGTTTCGTGCAGCACATCATCATAAGCGGTGCCTACGAGCTTAACCGTACCGGCTTCAACAGCCTCCGGACGCTCGGTGGTATCACGCAGAACAAGAACCGGCTTGCCTAAGGCAGGAGCCTCCTCCTGAATTCCGCCGCTGTCTGTGAGCACGATATCAACCTTAGCCATCAGATTGGCAAACGGTTCATATTCCATAGGCTCAATCAGATGCACTCTGTCTAAATGTCCCAGCTCCTCGCGCACGATTTCACGCACCTTGGGGTTTTTGTGTACCGGGAAGATTGCTTCCACATCGGGATGCGCTTCCAGCACGCTCTTCAAAGCGCGGTAAACATGACGCATAGGCTCGCCCAGGTTTTCACGGCGGTGGGTAGTCATCAGAATCAGACGATGACCGCTGGCAAATACCTTATTGAACTCCTCGTCCTCAAAGCGGTAGCCTTCCTTCACCGTAGTCTGCAGAGCGTCGATAACAGTGTTGCCTGTTACCAGAATCTGCTCAGGGCAGATGTTTTCCTTCAGCAGGTTAGCCTTGCTGGTAGAGGTAGGCGCAAAATGCATATCGGCAATCGCACCTGTCAGCTTGCGGTTCATTTCCTCCGGGTAAGGAGAATATTTATTACCGGTACGCAGGCCTGCTTCCACATGGCCTACAGGAATCTGCGCATAAAAGGCAGCCAGAGCACCGGCAAAGGTAGTCGAGGTGTCACCATGCACCAGCACCATATCGGGCTTTGCTTCCTCCATTACGGATTTCAGGCCCATCAGCGCGCGGGTAGTAACATCATACAGGGTTTGACCTGCCGACATAATGTTCAAATCATAATCAGGCGTAATGCCAAACAAATCCAGTACCTGATCAAGCATCTCGCGATGCTGTGCGGTAACTGCCACAATCGGCTGGATATATTCGGGATATTTACGCATTGCCAGCACCAGCGGGCACATTTTGATGGCTTCCGGACGAGTGCCGAAAACTGTCATTAACTTTATCTTCTCCACGGTTCTTCCTCCCCCTTATCTGTCGTTCAGAATACCGATTTTCTTAGCACCAACGGCAACTGCCGTAATAATAACCGCTATAATAAGTGCGGCGTAAAAGCCGTCGAACTCTGCCCACAGCACAGCTGCGATACCGAGCACGGCTGTAATAGCATACATCAGCAGAACTGCCTGCTTCTGGTTCATGCCCATCGCCAGCAGGCGGTGATGCAAATGGCCCTTATCGGGCTGGAAAATAGGGCGGCCGTTGCTGTAGCGGCGCATAATCGCAAAAGCTGTATCCATAATCGGCAGGCCCAATGCAATCGCCGGTACAATCAGCGCTACGGTAGCAGCAGTCTTGACTGCGCCGTAAACCGAAATAGCTGCCAGCATATAGCCGATGAACATACTGCCTGTATCGCCCATGAAAATAGTAGCGGGATTAAAATTATAGCGGATAAAGCCGATAATGCCGCCGGCCAGAGCCGCAGTCATTACAGCTATATGGTAATAACCCATCTGAACCGCAACCAGAATGACCGTCATGGAAGCAATCGCAGATACGCCTGCTGCCAGGCCGTCCAGACCGTCAATCAGATTGACAACGTTCGTAAAGCTGATAACCCAGAAAATTGTCAGCGGTATAGAAATAAACCATTCGTTAAGATAAAAATAGCCGCCGAAGGGATTGTTCAGCCATTCGATACGGATATCAAAGGCCACAAGTACGCAGGCAGCAAAAATCTGCCCCAGCAGCTTAACCTTTGCCGGCAGCTGATATTTGTCATCCAGTACGCCTACGATGGCAATCACGCTGCCGCCAAGCAGAATGCCGACAATATCCTTCGTCAGCTCCAAGCTTGCCACTGCGGCAATCATAAAGGCAATATAAATAGCCAGACCGCCAAGACGAGGCATAATCTTCTTATGCACCTTGCGGTTATCGGGCTTGTCAATCGCACCGATTTTAAAGGCTAATGTTTTAATATAAGGGGTCAGTATATAGCTCACCAGAGCGGCAAGCAGAAAAGGGAAACCATAAGCACTTAACATTTATTCTTTCTCCACCGGACCTGATTCGTCGCACACAAAAAACACTAAACTATTCATTCCTTATATAGTATAACATTTTTGACACTTGCGTCAATTACTTTTATTACAAAAATGATGAAACAAGCCATTTTTTCCGCAAAATTCTCCCGAATTATTCCCATTTATTATAGCATAATATCATTAAGGGAATATATCCTTTTGGCATAACTTATATGTTGTTTCGACAATTACTGATAATTGTTATAGAAATACTGATAGATAAGTCTTTGATATCTTTCCTGCTTATCATAAATTACATCCGGCGCAGCTTCCAAAATTGTATCTCCTATTGCCGATTTTATTGCTGCACATGTCGTTTCTTTTTCCTTCCAATGGTCATATTCGGCAATCATTTGCGTTACTTTTTTATAAAGCTCTCTCACCATCTGCTTTACTTCCTTGATATCCTGCTTCGACAGCTCATCAGAAAAAAGCAGGTCATAAAGCGCCAGCTGTTCATCATTATCAAAATTCTCGCGCACATAGCGCTGAGCTTCCTCGCTCATAGTTCTGCTCAAATTCATAAGCTCAGTGAACAGCTTCTCTATCTCTGCTCTGTCCTGCTCCTTATTATAAGCATCAATGATTTCATTATAGCGCTTATAATAATCAACACGGGCAGGATTTGTCAGGCACATTTTCTCCAGCTGCTGCTCTAAAACGCCTTCTAAATCTCTAAGCAACGTATTTTTATGCTTAACCTGCTTAAATTCTGCTGCCAAAGCCGCAAAATCTATCTTGCTCAAATCAAAAAGCTTATCCGCAGCAACAGCCTGCTCCTGCTGTTCAATTTCCAAATGCCGGCTGATGATTTCGTTCGCAGCAACCATGATATCCGTAGTATCCACATGTCGCCGTTTTTCATGCAGCATATCTTCTATCGCGCTCAAAGCAGCCTTGTTCTTGCAGATATCCTCCGTAATTTCCTCTCTGTCAAGATACAGCAACAGACGCATAAGCTCGCCAACCTGCAGCTGAAAGCGTTTTTTCAGCTCAATGCTGCTGTAAAGCGTTTCTGATATATCCTGAAGCATAGCAATTTTGGCAAAGCCGTTCGCTGCTATCAGCTCATCTAAGTTTATCTTGTTTGCAAGCAGCAGTCCTCTAGTATCCTGCACCAGAGTCATAATCCTTGCAATGAGCTTCTCCTTGTCTATAGTCGGATCCACGCCGCCTTTTCCTTCACTGTTAGTGTAGGCTGCCAACGCCTTCCGCAAAGCCTTGATAATACCAACGTAGTCTATGATAAGGCCGTTCGTCTTACCCTCGGCCACACGGTTAGCACGGGCAATAGTCTGCATAAGCGTATGTGCCTTCAAAGGCTTATCCAGATACAAGCAGGACAAGGACGGTATATCAAAGCCCGTAAGCCACATCGCGCAAACAAATACTATGCGTAAGGGATTCTCACTGTCCTTGTATTCCTTATCCAGCTCGCACTGCAGCATTTTTTTGCGATGCGGTGCAATGTCCAGCCCCCACTTGGCAAACTTTTCTTCCTCATTCTGCTCCTGGCTTATGACAACAGCCATCTTAGTCTGCTGCATCCAGTCCAGCTTTCTTTGCAGATAAAGAGCATCCTGCTGGTCAGGTATACGTTTTATTGCTTCTTCAAGCTGCGTAATTTCTTCCTGCCAATATTTCTGCACCAGGTCATACATGCGCACGCAGGTTATCTTATTCAGGCAGACAAACATAGCCTTGCCTGTTTCCCAAATATAGCTGTAATGCTTCACAAAATCCCTTGCGATAATGTCCAGACGTGCCTGCGCTGTCAGCAGATGATATTCCTTGGCAAAGTCATGCTCCAGCTTCTCCTTCTGCTTATCATCGAGGTCTGCATTAGCAATCGCTTCCAACAGCTCGTCAGTAATCTTAGGATTATGCAGATTTTTTATTTTATCAGCTCTGTTTTCGTAATACAAAGGCACCGTAGCCTTATCATCAACAGCCCGCTGAAAATCATAGACAGAAATATAATCGCCAAAGGTTCGGCGCGTAATCGCATCACTGGTGAATAAAGGTGTGCCGGTAAAGCCTATGCGGATAGCGGAAGGCAGCATACGACACATATTCTCCGCCAAATCTCCGTACTGACTGCGATGCGCTTCGTCAGAGATTATAAAAAGCTCATGATTAGGCACAATCTGTTCTGCATCAGTCTTGTTGAATTTATGTATCAATGTAAAAATATAGCTGCCGTTGCTTTTGAGCTTATCGATTAAATCTTCGCCGCTGGACGCAATAAAGCTGCTTGCTTTTTGCGCACCCAAGGCTCCGCAGTTGGCAAAGGTCGCACTAAGCTGCTTATTAAGCTCTTCCCGGTCTGTAACCATGACAAAGGTTGGCGAGCCGGGCAATTTGCGTTTTATTTTCTGCGTCAGAAACAGCATCGAATAGCTTTTGCCGCTACCCTGCGTATGCCAGAACACGCCCAGCCTGCCTCCGGAAAAATCCCTGTTGGCATATTTGGCAAATGCAAGATTGACACCAAGATATTGGTGGTTGCGTGCCATAATCTTGGCAACACGTCCATTGCTGTGGTCATACACGATGAAGTTTTCCAAAAGGTCGATAAGGTTTTCCTTCTTGCACACGCCTAGAAGCATAGTTTCCAAATCTACGCGTCCCTGCTCGCTTTCCTGCAGACGCTTCCATTCGTGAAAAAAGGCGTACTTGCTGCCCAAGGTGCCGATTTTGGCATCAAGCCCGTTAGATAAAATGATAAAGGCATTGTAATAAAACAGCTGCGGAATTTTATGCAGATAATCGCGGTAGTTGTCGTTATAAGCGTCGGCAATATCCACCGTCTGCTTTTTCAGCTCTACGAACAGAAGAGGAATGCCATTGACGAAGCCGACGATATCCGTCCTGCGGCTGCCAAACTGGGGACTGGCAATTTTCAGCTCCTGCACAGCCAAAAAGTCATTATTTCCCGGTTTATCAAAATCTATAAGCAGCGCCTTTCTCTGTCTGCGTTCACCATTTTTGTCAACATAGCTGACATTAACGCCGTCTTTTACCAAGATGTATTTTTCTTCGTTTATCGTCATCAGGGAAGCAGAGGCAAGATGACTTTCCAAGGCTTTTTTTACTTCTCCGAGCTGCTCGTCCGTAAGCCAAGGATTGAGCTTTTTTACGGCAGCAGCGAACTGCTTTGGCAGAATAACCTCTTCATACGATTCCCTGCCATAGGTTCCGTCCACGCACAGCTTTTCCTTATTATGGGCATAGCTCACCTGCCAGCCCAATTTTTCCTGCAAAAAATCTGCCATCGTCTGCTGTATCAAAATATTTTCGCAATACTCATTGATCATCATTCTCACCGCTTCTGTTGAAGATTAAACTTAAAATTTTATTTAAGCTCATTGTACTACATCTTGCTCACGGCGACAATAAGCAGTGCAAAGAGAAAAAGCTTACAACGCAGGCTGATTTCACAGCTTGTTCGTTGTAAGCTTATGCTTTCTATGCTAAAATATTTTTTAAGGTGCTCCATAACGGTAGGCGGTTAACCCTCTGCTCGCAAGATTCACTTGCTGGAAATCTGCAGCTAAGAGGGAGGTGAGGCCCATGTTAACTTTAGATAATCTTATCGCTGTCATCAGCTTATGTCTGACGTCATTAGGTATTGGCATTACTATAGGTTATGCATTAGGCCAAATTCACGCAAAAAAATAACCGCCCCAATCCTGCCAGATTCGCGGTTATTTTTTAACTAACAACTCAGGGTCAACCGTCTATCGGAGCCCTTTTTCATCTTTAGTATAGCACGTATATTCTCTATTTGCAAGAGCAGACGCAAGCTTTCTCAGATGCGTCTGCTTTCTATTATACCTCTATTTCGCCGCTCATGAGCTTGGGCAGCAGGCGGTCGCGTGCTTCGCGTAAGGAAGAGATTTGTTTGTTCAAGTAATATATTTTTCTAAAGTAAGGCTCTGTTATATTATGAAACTTATTTAACAAATTATTTTGAGGAATAGATACATTATATTCCTCGAAATGTATAGGCTTTACTGCTGGATAAGCTGCTCCATTCGTACAGTTAACTAAATACCCCACAAATTCTTCAGTAGTTACGTTACAATATAAAAACGAAAAAGGTACTTTCTTCGATGTTAAAACTGCAAAACCAGTTGAAAACACATCATTTTTGTCAGGATTAAGCACCATCGCATACGCTCTTAAATTAGGGCGCACCATTCCCCAAATCACATCTCCATCTTGAACAATTCTTTTGGCTCTTCCTGGCGCTTCTTCTAAATTATAATTTGCTTTTTCTAAAATTCTTCCATTTCTAACGGAACCAATGTCAATATAATTTATTTTATCATATGGATAATTCTCATCAATGTTTCGTCCATTTATTTCTGCAACATCACGAAGCTTACAACTTTCCCATCCCTCAGGCACGCCATCAACAATCTTCACGTTCTCATGCCCAGGAAAGCGCAAATCCACGAACCATTCCTTGTACAATCTCTGCGCTGCTTCTTCCAAAAGCTTTATCTGCTTCTGATTGTTTTCAATGAGGTCGTCGTAGGTGGAGAGGATGGAAGCGATGCGTTGTTGAACGGGGAGAGGGGGGACTGGAACCTCTAAGCTTAACAAATCATCATTTGTCAAACTGGCTCTTGTGGTCATTGCTGAAAAAGCCATAAATTTCCCTCTAAACTCAGGAGTTCTTAAATAATAGCCAATAAATCTAGGCTCCAACAACTCAGTAATAGGTCGCAACCTTTTAGTAAATCCATTGTATGTTGCATTAGGATAGTCTTTCAAAGCAACTGTGCTCATTCCTAACTCTTCCATTGTTTCACTAGTTCTAGTAATAAACACATCACCTTTCTTGATAGAATAACTATTCCTCTCTTTTTCATCAACCTCTACCAAATCATATAATTGTTCAGGAATAAACCATTTATTAAAGACTATCGAAAATGACAAAAACGGAAACCCAGTTCCAAAGAATTTTTTCCCCTTTGATAAGCCATTATGTACAGTATATAAATCTCCTAGCTTCACCTTCTCCCACTTCATAACCCCATAGCCTCCAAGTCCTGCGCAATCCTCTCCATCAGCTCATTACTCTCCTTTTGCAGGCTCACCAGCTCGCCATGAATCTCGCGCATTCTCTCGCCAAAGTCCACGCCGTCGTCTGCCACCGGCTCCACGCCCACATAAGCTCCCGGCGTAAGCGAATAATTCTTCTCGGCAATTTCGCTCTTATCCGCAATTTTGCACAGGCCTGCAACGTCCTGATACTCGCCCTCGCTGCCGAATTTTTCCACGAGCCACTGCCAAGCTTCAACGACGGATGTAATCTCCGCAATGAAAGCCAGCTCGCTGTCGTAATAAGCACGCGTGCTCTTCTTTTCATTGCGCTTGGCCTCGTCCACAGCCTTCTTCGCTTCTTCCTGTACCTCTTTGGCAAAATCCGCAAGGTTTTTTTGCAGCGCCTGCAAATCCTCTGTCTGCGTTAAAAGCTGCGCCAGCTTCGTGCTCTGTGCCTGCAATGCATATTCCACGAGCGCCGCCTTATAATCTGCCACAAGCTCTTGGTACTTTGCCTTTTCGCCACGATATAACCAGACAATCGCTGTCAGGTTGCGCAGCTGCCACTCGCTCCACTCGTTCAAGTTGCGGTCTACAACGGTGTAATAATTACGTGCGTCGATAAAAAGCACCTTATCTTCAGTTTGCTCCGTCTTAGCCTTATTAAAGAACCACAGCGAGCAGGGCAAAGACAGCGTATAGAAGAAGTTGTTGCCCACGCTGACCATAACATCGACAGCGTCCTCCTCCACAAGCTGTCTGCGCATCTCTGCCTCTTTACCGTCCGTAGCCGATGCCGCCATAACAAAGCCCGCACGTCCGTGTTCATTAAGATAGGCGTAAAAGTAAGAAATCCATAAATAGTTGGCGTTGCCAACCTCTTTCTTCTTTTTATTCACCGTCGGCAGTCCGAAGGGCAGGCGGCCTGCGCTATGTGCGTCATCCGCCTTTACCTTGTCCACGTTAAACGGCGGATTAGCCATTACATAATCGCATTTGCCTGCCAGCTCATGTACATCATGATAAAAGGTATTTGCCTCTTCGCCACTGGCAATATTGCCGTTTAAGCCATGCACAGCCATATTCATTGCGCACAGCTTCGCATTAAACTCTGTTTTTTCCTGACCATAGAAGGTCATTTTTTTATTGGCCTCCATGCCCTTGTTATTCACAAAGTCGCCTGTCTGCACAAACATGCCGCCGCTGCCACAGGCGGGATCAAGTAAAATGCCCTTCTCCGGCTCAATGATATTGACAATCAGGCGCACAAGCGACTTCGGCGTGAAGAAAACACCATCATCCTGCGCCACCGCCTTGGCAAACTTGCCCAGAAAATATTCATAAATACGTCCCAGAACATCGCCGCCTACGTCGTTCAAAAGCTCGTTATCAAAGTTGCGCAAAAGCGCACTGAGCAATTCATCTTTAAATTTGTAATAAGACTTAGGCAGCACGCCCTCCAGCTGCTTGCTCTGCGCCTCCAAAAGACTCATTGCATTATCAAGCGCCTCTCCTAGAGAAGCTATCTCCCTGCCGTCTTTATCTTTCAAGCCAGCAGTTTTGACATTTTCAGGCAAGCTAAGCAAATAGCTGTAGCGTGCTTCCTTCTCCAAAAATAAAGCACTTTTCGACTGAAAATGTTCCGGACGAATTTTAAACTCCCTGCCCGGGCGCACAGGATGCTCCTTTAAAATCTCCTTTTCGGCCATCTCATAACGGCTTTCCGCATAGCGTAAAAAAATCAAGCCCAAAACAGGCATGCAATACTCATTGCTCGTCAAATTGGAATTGGCACGCAGGTCGTCTGCCGCCTCCCATAAATTTGCCTCCAGCTCCTTGAGCTTTTTATTATCCATAAAACTAACCTCCATAGCTGTCGTTCAATAAGATTTCTTACTGCTAGTATAACAGTAATGAAGAAAATTCACAAATGGCAAAAGCTTTCACCGTTCTGCCTGTTTTTCATGGTTTTATCAGTTATAGCTGATATATATTCTCTGCCTTATCTGCCTCCTCAACCTGCAGGCGCACCCGCTGCGCCGTACTGCGCACAACGGCAGCGTGTCCCTCCAGCGCGGCGAAGGGTGCAAACTGCGCTGCCCGCTCTGCCAACGGCATCTGCCGGTGCCGCTTTGATACATGATGCGGCAGATTGATAATATCCGCATAATTATCACTCATGCCTTGTGACCTCCTATCTGTTCGTTGCGCTCCTTTGCTGTTGCCCCGTCAAGCAGGCTCATGCCCTTCAAAACGGCATTCTTGCCAAAGCGCCGCTTAATCTCCAGCTGTGCCTGCTGCAATCTGTTTTCGCGCTGCCCTGCAGCCTGCTGCACTGCCTCATTCCCAAAGTCAAACAAGCTCAGCTCCTGTTCCTGCTTCTTGGCAGCAGCCTGCGCCGGAAGCACATGATTCGCCGCCAAGGTCAGCCGCCGCACTAAAAGATTGCTGTCCGTAATGCGCTCGTACAAATCCGCTGCCGCCTGCACCAACAGCTTAGATGAAGAAGAAAAGCTCCCCAGATTAAAGCTGCCATGCGCATGCTGCGGCACTCTGCGTCCGTAACGGTCAATCTTCACCGCACCCCGGTAGCTGCTGCCAGCCTTCAAATTATCGATGTCATAGCCCACAGTAAGCACTATCTGGTCGGTCACCATCGCCTTGCTCACCAGCTCCAGCGCCAACGCATCTGCCATCTCGCGCAGCACCAAAAGCGCCTCCGCCGACGCATACGCACGATGCAGCACCTGCCCCGAGCTCAGGCTGCAGACCTGCGGCCGGTATCCCTTCACATCGGCAATCGTACACGGCTCCCAGCCCCAGGCGTGGTCAATCAAAAGCTCCGCATTTTTCCCGAAAAGACGGTACAGCAGCTCTTCATTATATACCGAACAGCGCGCTATATCTCCCATAGTATATATGCCTCTGGCCTCCAGCTTACTTGCGTAGCCACGGCCTACGCGCCAGAAATCCGTCAGCGGCCGGTGCTGCCATAACTCACGCCTAAAGCTCTGCTCGTCCAGCTCCGCAATCCGCACGCCGTTAGCATCCGCCGCAATATGCTTCGCCCGCACATCCATCGCCACCTTCGCCAAAAACAAATTGGTGCCGATGCCTGCGGTAGCGGTAATACCCGTTTCACGCAAAACATCCAGAATAATACGCATCGCCAGCTCCCGCGCCGTCAAGCCGTAAAGCTCAAAATATTGCGTTACGTCCATAAATACCTCGTCCACAGAATAAACTATGATATCTTCCGGCGCCACATAACGCAGATAAATTTCGTAAATTCGCGTGCTGTATTCCATATAATAGGCCATCCGCGGCGGCGCAATAATAAAATCCAGTGCCAGCTGCAGCTCGGCCTGAAGCTGCGCATAGGAGCACGACGAACCGCAAAGCTGCCTGCCGGGAGCAGCAAAACGCCGTGCGGCATTTATCTGCTGCACACGCTGCTTCACCTCAAACAAGCGCCCGCGCCCGGGAATACCATAGCTTTTCAGCGAAGGCGTCACCGCCAGACAAATAGTTTTGTCAGTCCGCCGTTCATCCGCCACTACCAGATTAGTATCCAGAGGGTCAAGTCCGCGCTCGCGACATTCTACCGATGCATAAAACGATTTCAAATCTATAGCAATATATGTACGCTGCAACGCCTTCTCCTCCTTTACTGTCAGCTTTGTTTTTATTATAGCACTTTTAAACGTACATGTCTGTATTATAATAAAAATATTTTCGTTATTTTAGACAAAGAAAATCCCCTGCACATAACCGGGCAGGGGGAACAACGCAAATTCTTATTCATGCTTCTCCGGGAATTTAGGTCTGGGGAAATTCGGACCGGACGGCTTAAGCGTAAAACCACGGCCGAAGACATCGTTGACATCACTGATAATCATAAAAGCACTGGGGTCAATCTCGCGCACAATGGAGCGTACCTTCGCCAACTGCGTCAGCTTGATGACTACAAAAACCAGCTCGCGGTGACGATGCGTAAAGCAGCCCTCGCCGCTGATATAGGTAACACCGCGGCCGACGATTTTAATAATCGCTTCCGCAATCTCCTCGTGATGCTCGCTGATGATGATAACCTTCTTTTTATAATCAAAGCCTGTCGTAAACGCATTACAGGTTTTGGTCATCACAAAAAAGGTAAGCAAGGTATACAGCACCGGCTCAATGCCGAATAAGGAAACACTGGCCAGCAGCAGACAAATATTGAAAGCAAAACCAGTTGTACTGATAGAGATAGAATAATTTTTCTGGATAATAGCGCCGATAATATCCGTACCGCCGCTGGAGCCGCCCACACGATACATGCACGCGGCACCGATGCCGTAAAGCACACCGCCGGCAATGCAAGCCAGCAGCTTGTCATGCACTACAGTATAGGTTGACAAGAAATGAAAGAAATCCAAGGATACAGAAAAAGCAATAATACCATACAGCGCGCTGACGGTATATTCCCTGTCCATATACTTATAGGCCAAAAAGAAGAGCGGCACGTTGCAGATTAAGCTGGTAGCACCCATCGGCAGGCCGGCAACATAATAAGCAAGTACGGCAACGCCGCCGATGCCGCCGCTGAGCATCTTATTAGGCATATAAAAGGTATTCATCGCAATCCCCATAATTGCACAGGCCAAGGTCACCATAGCATAATGGTAAAGTTTTTTCTTCAAAGCGGGATTCATAAAATTCTCCTTTGCAAGCAAAATATTCTGAATATGTTTTTTATGTATATATTGTAACACTTTAACGCAGAAAGGCAACTACTAAATATTTTTCTCGTCAAAATCCCGAACGTTCGAAAAAAATTCTTGCTATGCAGGCATAAGCAGTATAAAATAATACTGTATACAACATTAGGCAGGTGAACTTATAATGAAGCAAATAAAAGAAACGGCATACGCCAAAATAAATCTGGGACTTGATATTCTCGGCAAGCGAGAGGACGGCTACCATGAGGTAAGTATGATTATGCAGAGCGTCGGTCTGAGCGACGAGGTTGTTATCAGCAAGGGTAACGGCATTCAGATCAGCTGCAATCTGCACAACCTCAGCTGCGGTTCTGATAACCTGGCCTACAGAGCAGCCGCCCTACTCGCAGGTCACTGCGATATTATTCCGAACGTTCACATCGCCTTGAACAAAAAAATTTTTCTGGCGGCAGGACTGGCAGGCGGCAGCAGTGATGCAGCAGCAGTTTTGCGCGGTCTGAACCGTTATTGGGAGCTTAACCTGGAAAATTATGAACTGGAACAGCTCGCTGCACAATTAGGCAGCGATATCCCCTTCTGCATCGAAGGCGGCACCATGCTGGCAACAGGTCGCGGCGAAGTCCTCACCAAGCTGGAGGACATGCCCGAAACCTGGCTGGTATTGGCCAAGCCCCGCGGTCTGGAGGTTTCCACCGCCTGGGTTTACCAAAACTTCAACCACGGCCGCGTGGTACATGCACCCTGCATCTGGCAGCTGGAAGCATATCTGCGCGAAGGCGGAAAAGCCATCGCTCCCTACATGGGCAATGTTTTAGAAACAGTAACTATCCCGGCACACCCCGTTATAGCCTCTATTAAGGCTGCTATGCTGGGAGCAGGCGCCTACTACGCCCTCATGAGCGGCAGCGGCCCGACAGTATTCGGTCTTACCGCTGATAAAGAAACTGCCGAGCGCGTACAGCAGGCACTGACAGATTTTGATGTAGAAACATCTATTACGACAACTATCGGAAGGAGAAACTAAATATGTCCGGACATTTGCAGCCTATAAAACTAGACAGCTACAAGCCTCTGCGTGAGCTTGTCTGTGAAAATATCCGTCAAGCTATTATTGACGGCACCTTCAGCCCCGGCGAACGCCTCATGGAAATCCAGCTGGCTGACGAAATGGGCGTAAGCCGTACGCCCGTGCGCGAAGCTATCCGTAAGCTGGAGCTGGAGGGCTTCGTTGTTATGATTCCCCGTCGCGGTACCTATGTTGCCGATATTTCCATTAAGGATATCACCGAAATTTACGAAATCCGTATCAGCCTTGATATTCTTGCTGCCGGTCTGGCTGCCGAGCGTATTACGGATGAGGAGCTTGAACAGCTTAACGGTTATCTTATTGAAATCGGCCAACATATCGCCAACAACGATATGGATAAAATCGTCGAAGTAGATACTGCTTTCCACGATATGTTATACACTGCCAGCCGCAACGAGCGTCTGCGCAGCATCATCAATAACCTGCGCGAGCAGATGACTACTATCCGCGGCCGTTCCATGAGCTACCCGGGACGTTTGGTGGAAACCATGGACGAGCACCGCAATCTGGTAGAAGCAATTGCTGCCCATGATGTAGAACGTGCGCAATACGCAGCCCGTATCCATCTGGAAAACGCCGAGCACACCCTCATGCGTTCCCTCAGCGAGCATCTGCCGCAGAAGAAGGCGTAAGCATGACAACTGCTAATATAGATGCTTTTATTGTAGCAGGCGGCCTCAGTCCCTGGCTGAAGTCCTATGCCGGCACCGAACACCGCTGTCTGGCACCGCTTGGCGATAAGCGCCTCATAGACTATATCATTGCAGCCCTGCAGGGAAGCGGACGCATCCGCCGTATTGTCGTAGCTGCCCGCCCCGAAGCCTTGGCGCTTTTAGAGGGTACGTTACCGGCCGACGTTCTGCTGTGTAAAGCCGCAGGCGACCTGCCGGCTACAGCCTTCGCTGCCTCCGAAGCCTTAGGCCCTGATGCCAGCGAAAAGCTGCTGGGAGTATGCGACGACATTCCGCTGCTGACCTCCCTTGCAGTACGCGACTTTCTTGCAGCCTGCAATGCCTTCCCCGAAGGCCAGCTTTATTATCCCATCATCCCCAAGGATGCCTGCCTGAGCGCCTATCCCGATGCAAAGCGCACCTACGGCAAGCTGCGTGACGGCGTCTTTACCGGCGGCAACATGATGCTGATGGCCAAAGAAATTATTCCCGGCGGTCAGCAAAAAGCACGCGAAATCTTTGCCCGCCGCAAATCACCGCTTAAGCTGTGCAACTGGCTCGGATGGGGCTTTTTGATAAAGCTCCTGTGCCATCGTCTGACAGTGGCCGATGCGGAAACACGCACCTCCGCACTTCTGGAAATGCGCTGCAAAGCTATCATCACCCGTCATGCATGTATAGGCATGGATATAGATAAACCAAGTGATTTAGAACTTGCAAGGAGGACGCTTACATATGGTAAAAGCCAAAAGAATTGAACGCGTAGCAGCGTTAAGTAAACTTTTAGCCGATCATCCATATCGGCTGTTTTCATTTTCATATTTCTGCAAAAAATTTGCTATCGCCAAATCCACCCTCAGCGAGGATGTTTTAGCCGTAAAATCCGGATTGGAGCTTTACGGCCTGGGCAAGGTAGAAACAGTTTCCGGCGCTGCCGGCGGTGTACGCTTTATCCCCGGCCATCTGCCGGAGGATGACGCAGCCTTCTTGGAAGAGCTGGCTGCCCGCCTCACCTCTCCGGACCGCATCTTGCCCGGCGGTATGCTTTATACTACCGATATTCTCTGCCATCCGGAAACCGTAGTGCGTCTGGGTGAAATCTTTATGCTCCGCCTGCAGGAGCTGGCACCGGACTGCATCATGACGGTTGAAACAAGCGGTATTCCGCTTGCTATGCAGACAGCGCGTGCGTTTAACGTGCCACTCGTTATCGCCCGTCACACCAGTGATATTACCGAAGGCAGCACCGTTAACATCAATTACGTCAGCGGCTCCACCAAGGTTATCCAAAACATGGCCATGCCCAAGCGCGCTTTGCAGCCCGGCAGCCGTGTGCTGATTGTGGATGATGTTATGAAGGGCGGTGGCACCGCCAAGGGTATGATTGCTTTGGCTCACGAAGTCGGCGCTCAGGTTGTGGGCAAGGCCTTTTTAATTGCCACAGCCGCACCGGAACGCAAGCTGGTAGAAGATTACACTGCCTTCTTCACCCTGCATAACGTAGACGAAGAACAGCAGAAAGTAACATTGAAAGTAAATAAATAATATAGAATACATAAGGCTGGCTAGAAGGTATTTTTAGATAATGCCTTATAGCCAGTCAGGAAAGGAAGAACTCACATGTCAGAATTAGTAGCAATAATCCTCGCCGCAGGCAAAGGCACAAGAATGCGCAGCAAATACCCCAAGGTACTGCACAAGGTAGGCGGCAAGCCCATGCTGCAGCACGTAATTGACGCTGCAAGCGCTGCCGGCGCAGACAAAAAGGTTGTTATCGTAGGCCATGAAGCAGAGCTGGTAGAAGCAATGGTAGGCAATCAGGGAACCATCGCCCTGCAGGCCGAGCAGCTTGGCACCGGCCACGCTGTAATGCAGACTGCCGATGCCCTGAAGGACTTCCACGGCACTGCGCTCATCCTGTGCGGCGACACTCCGCTGCTGGACGGCGAAGAGCTGAAAAAATTCTGCGAAGCACATCAGGAAAGCGGCGCTGCTGCTACCGTACTTACGGCAATTATGGATGACCCGTTCGGCTACGGCCGCATTGTACGCGATGCCAACGGCAATGTACAGGGCATCGTAGAGCAAAAGGATGCTACCGAAGATCAGAAGGCTATCAAGGAAATCAACACCGGTATTTACTGCATGGAATGCCCGCAAATGTTTGACGTGCTGGCTACCTTGACCAACGACAATGCGCAGGGCGAATATTACCTGACCGACGTACTGCAAAAGCTCAACGAAGCAGGTGCTAAGGTTGGCGGTATTTCCACTGCCGACAGCGATATGGTTATGGGCATCAACTCCCGCAAGCAGCTTTCCGTTGCCGAAGGCGTTATGCGCCAACGCATTTTGGATAAGCTGATGGATGCAGGCGTAACCATTATGGATCCTGCCAGCACCTTCATCGAAGCAAGCGTAAAAGTCGGCCGCGATACCGTTATTTATCCCTACACCTGGCTGGAAGGTACAACTGAAATCGGCGAGGACTGCGAAATCGGTCCTAACGCCCGCTTCACCAATGTAAAAATCGGTGACGACAACCATCTGCAATTCATCTACGGCCATGACTGCGAGGTTAAAAACCACGTTACCGCAGGTCCGTATGTGCATCTGCGTCCCGACACCGTTATCAGCGACCACGTTAAAATCGGCAACTATGTAGAGGTTAAAAACTCTAACGTAGGCGAAGGCACCAAGCTGCCGCACCTCACCTACATCGGTGACAGCGACATCGGCAGCGGCGTTAACATGGGCTGCGGCTGCATCACCGTCAACTACGACGGCAAGAAGAAGCACCGCACCGTTATCGGTGACAACGCCTTCGTCGGCTGCAACACCAACCTTGTTGCACCTGTAACCGTACAGGCCAACACCTACATCGGTGCAGGCAGCACTATCACCAAGGAAGTACCCGAAAATGCTCTGGGCATTGCACGTGCCCGTCAGAAAAATATCGAAGGCTGGGCCGAAAAATACCGTAACGAGGGTAAATAAGCTTTTATAGTCACATATGTGTCAAAAAGTTTACAAAAAACTTGTGATTTACGTGTTTTTTGTGTATAATTAAATTCAAGTAAAGTTTTGCTCATCGCACCAGCAAACTATAACAAGGTAATTTTGGAGGGATTGGACATGTTGTCTGACGAGAATAAGTTAAGAATATTTACCGGTAATGCAAACCCTGATCTGGCACGCGAAATCGCTGCTTACCTCGGAACCACCGTTGGTGATTCTGTAGTTAACCGTTTCAACAACGGCGAAGTTCAGGTAATGATTAACGAAAGCGTACGTGGCAAGGATATCTTCATTGTACAACCGACCTGCGGCCCTATCGTTAACGATAACGTAATGGAGCTTTTGATTATGGCTGATGCCTTCAAACGCGCCAGCGCTAACCACATCACTGCTGTTATCCCCTACTATGGCTATGCACGCCAAGACCGCAAAGCACGCGGCCGTGAGCCTATCACTGCTAAGCTGATGGCAGACCTGCTGGAAACTGCAGGCATTACCCGTGTAGTAACCATCGACCTGCACGCTGCACAAATTCAAGGCTTCTTCAACATCCCCTTTGACCATATGCCCGGCGGCCCGCTGATGGCAGAATACATTAAATCCAAGAATCTGGAAGACATGGTTGTTATCTCCCCGGACCTTGGTGGCGTAAGCCGTGCCCGCAATTTCGCTGAAATGCTGAATGCACCGCTGGCTATCATCGACAAACGTCGTCCGGAACCCGGCGTTGCTGAGGTTATGAACCTGATTGGCGACGTTAAAGGCAAAACCTGCATCATGGTAGACGACATGGTTGATACCGCAGGCTCCCTGACCGAAGGCGCACGCGCTCTGAAGAAATTCGGTGCTAAAGAAGTATATGCATGCTGCACTCACCCGATTCTGACCGATCCGGCACTGTCCCGCATTGCTCAATCCGATATCACCGAGCTGGTTGTTACCAACACCATTCCTCTGGCTCCTTCCAAAAAGCACCCGAAAATTAAGGTGCTCTCCATTGCGCCGATTCTGGCAGAAACCATTCTGCGCATTTACAATGACTGGTCTGTAAGCCAATTATTCGATACCAAACACTAAGCGTAATATAAAAAGGCTTGCCTCTGGCAAGCCTTTTTGTTATGATTAAAGCCGGCAAAACTACCGGCTTTAATATTTGGAGTAACTATGCGTATCATTTATCTTCTTATCATCTGTTCCCTTGCCGGCGTACTGCTGCTGTGGCTGGGGATATACAAAAAAATCAGCAGAAAGACTGCCGCTATAAGCGCTGCTCTCAGCCTTGCGCTTGCAGGCGCGTTGCTCTTGCTTGCCGTACTTCCCGGCAACAGCTTTTACGGCAAGGTTATAACACATGCGGAAAATACCCATGGGCGCAAGCTCATTGCCCTCACCTTTGACGACGGCCCTTATCCGCCCTATACCCAAAAGCTACTCAAGCTTTTGGCTGCCAAAAATGTGCATGCCACCTTCTTTATGGTTGGCGAAAACGCTGCCAAGCATCCGGAAACAGTAAAGCTCGTCCAGGCACAAGGACACCGGATTGCTCTGCATGCAGGCTATCACAAGGATTTGCTTAAGCTCAGCAGCAGTGAGGCTGCCGCCAACATCGCCTATGGCAAGGAAACGCTGCAAAGCATCACCGGTACTGCACCGCAGTATATGCGTCCGCCGCACGGCTTCAAGGACTGGAGCACTGTCAAGGCTATCAATGATGCAGGTATGCAGATAGTAAACTGGAGCATCATTCCCCGCGACTGGATAAACCCAGGCGTGCAGGTAATCGCCGACAGAGTCTGCGAGAACGCAGCCCCCGGTGCTATTGTCCTGCTGCATGACGGCGACAGTCCCAAAAATCTGGCACCGCGTGACCAGACGATTGAGGCAGTCGGCCTCATCATCGACCGTCTGCGTGCAGAGGGATATGAATTTGTCACCATCGAAGAACTTAATAAATAATAAAGGAGCAACAATATGAAACTAATTGTCGGCCTTGGCAATATCGGCCGCGAATACGAAAATACCCGTCACAACATTGGCTTTATGGTAGTTGACGAGCTGGCTCGCCGTCTCGGCGTGAGCTTCGGCAAAGAGGACCGCAGTGCCTATATGGCAGAATACCGCGCTCCCGAAAAAATCATCATCATCAAGCCTACCACCTACATGAACCTCAGCGGTGTTGCCGTAGGTGCCTACGCCAACTTCTATCACATCGACCCGGATGATATCGCTGTTATCCAGGATGATATGGATATGCCCGTAGGCCAGCTGCGCATCCGCCGCAAGGGCAGCGCCGGCGGCCACAACGGCATCAAATCCATTACCGAGCATTTGGGCACCGATGCTTACCCGCGCTTTAAAATCGGCATCGGCCATCCGGCACGCAATAATAAGGCCGTTGTCAACCATGTACTGCATGCCTTCCAGGGCGAGGACAAAACCGCTATCGAAGCGGCAGTAGCAGAAATGGCCACTGCGCTGGAGGAATGGATTAAATCCGACGACATCGAAGAGGTTATGCAGGCCCACAACAAGAAAAAGCCTAAGGCTGAAAAACCTGCGGCTGAATAAGCAATGCAAAAGAACTAGCAAGAGCAGTCATACTCCGGCTAGTTCTTTTTTTGGTTATGCAATATATTCAACAAAATTACGGCTTATTGAAGGCAGGTGTCAGCATCGGTTCAACAGCACCTTTATCAGGAGTAAGGTCTGCCGTTCCCCTGAGCACGACTTTGTCGGCAAGAACAAAGCCGTTCAGCTGACAGCCTGCACCTATCGTCACCGTTCCCTTCGCCAGCAGCAGCGCCTGTGCCATTTTGGTGCCGTCGCCCAGCGTAATATCGCCCTCTTCACTGATAAGCACTATGCGGTCCGGGTAGTAGGAACCGGCCGCTGTATTTATAGCTAGCTTATTTGCTATCAGCGTTGCACCCTGCAGGCCTTTGCTGCCAAGACTCAGCGAAGTATTACTCCTCAGATAATAAAAGCGGGCGCTGAGGCCGTTTTCCTCCGTAGTCCTTTTGTTCAGCGAAGCAGCGCATTTATTCTGCAGAAAGCTAATCTGCGGCAGCCTTACTTCTTCTGTGCTTGTATATAACGCTGCCTGCTGCAGATATTCACTTCCTGTCAGCGAACGTCCCGCAAGCACGCTCTTAGCTGCCAGCTTCCGCATCTCCGGACTGAAGCTCACCCTAAGCCTGTGCAGCCGCTGTACTGCGCCAACATGATTAGCGGCTACGGCAGACACCTTCAGGTAATCTATCTGCCCATCCGAGCTGTAACTGCTTTCGCTTGTCACTTTTACCGGTTCGTTGCCCGGCTGCAGCTCGCCCTCATAGCAAAGCTGCGTACCCGCAGGCTGCGGTTTTTGACCTATGGCCTGCAATACGGAGCCGCACAACAGCCGCAGCTGCTGCCCCCGTAAAAAATCCTTTTCCGCCTCATAGCCCTTTACTGCATAAAGCAGGCAAAGCTGGGCGCTGAGTGCCAGCAAGAGCGCTGCCAGCAGGCACGGAAGCGATATACTTCCCTTTGCGCTATGCATCATCTGTTATCCTCGCACTATAACAAATAAGATACTGCGTCACCCGCATGCTTCTGCCGTTACGGTAAAGATCGAAGCTTACGCACAGCATTTGCGGCGAGCAGCGTCGCACCTGCCATCCGAAAACGCCTACCTCCTCCAGCGACACCGGATTCACACCCGTGCCTTTATTGGTACGCGTCCTCTGGTATATGCCCTGCTTATCGCTGTAAACAGTCACCTGCTTACACCCCTCAAGCATCCTGCAGCTTATTTTGCCGTCATCCTGCAGACGCACGCTCTGCGCATCATAGCAGACAGTCTTTTCCAGCTGCGCCAGAATATGACGTCTGGCCTCCTGCAGCTGCAGCTCATCCTGCAGGCGGCCAAAGCTGCGACCGGCAGTGCCTGTTGCTTTAAAAACAAGCGTCACCAGCACTACTGCCAGAAGTAATCCCAACAGCAGCTCCGTCAGCAGATAGCCTCTCTGCCGTCGGCAGCGCACGGATAAGCTTAACCCTGACCTTGCCATAAGCAGCCTGCACCTCCTTTACCGCCAAACCTTCTGTGCTGCCGGAGCTAATTCTTTGCGTCACGTCAAAGCGGCCGCTATATTCTTCGCCCGCCAGCACCTGCTGTGCGGCCTGCACCGCCTGCTGCAGTTCAAGGCTTTCATTCAGCAGATAATTGCTGCGGTAAAAGCCCTGTATCGCTATCGCCAGCAGCACTGCCGTAAGGCAGAAGCACACCAGCTCCTGTACCAGGCAAAAGCCCCTGCTATTTTTCATAAACAGTCACCCTGCCTGTAACCGGCTGCACCGTCAGCCGGCAGTACATATCAGGCAGCTGTCTATGCTCCAGCCTGTAACCGCCAATGGCTGTCGGATTGCCGTTTTCATTATAGCTGAGATTCTTAATCGCTTTTTCGCACGTCAGGCTGATGTCAGCATCGAGCCTTACACGCTTCCAGATTTTATGCGCGCGCTCAATTCTGTAGCTATGCTTATCCTTATCGCTGACTTTAAGCGTGTACATATAATTTTCCGGCTGAAACAGCGTCTGCTGCTGCATCTGTCTGATATCCGCCGCCAAAAGATATGCTGTATAGCGCAGCTGCTGCCTGTAATACTGCCGCTGCAACGTCTTACTTCCGGGATACAGCATTACTGCCGCAAGTCCCAGGCACCCAAGTGCCAGCATCAGCTCCAACAGCAGATAGCCTGCTGTCTTATTGTTCACCGGCGTTAGCTTTACTGCCCGGTGAGGTTACTGCCGCACCCTTGCTGTTTTTGCCGCTGAGGGTATAGGTGCCGTCGGTTGTATTGGGTGTATAGGTAAGTGCCTCGCCCTTGGCATCCTTGAATTCCAGCTTACCGCCCAGATATTCGCTGTCCAGTGTAGTAAGCTCTGCCGGCACAGTGCCTGCATCCATCTTATACAGCTGAATTGCCTGGTCGATAGTCACCAGATCGTTTTGCAGACGGGCATTCTTCACTCTGTCGTTAGCACCCGAAAGCGAAGGCAGCAGCATGGTAGCCATAATTCCAATCAGCGCCGCCGCTGCTACTACCTCGATTAAAGTAAAGCCTCCCTGTTTACGCATTGTTTTTAACATAATCGCACCTCCTGAATTTACTCCGGCATTGCCGAAAGCATCTCAAATAGCGGACCGATAACTATGCAGACGATTCCCGCTATGATAATCGCTGCCACTAAAAACAGCAAGGGCACCAGCAGCTCCTGCAGCCTGCCAAGCTGCTGCTGCAGACGCTGCTCACCGGCCGTTACTGCTTCCTGCAGCATTTGCGGCAGATAGCCTGTAGATGCACCTACGCATACAAGCTCCAGCATCAGCGGCGAAAAAAGCTCCTTCGCGCCGCCTGCAGCCTGTTCAATCGCAATGCCTCGCTTTAGCCTGCTGTTCAGCAGGCGCAGCTGCCCGGCATACTGCTCATCATCCATGGTATCCGTCACAATCGCCACCGCTCTTGTTATGCCTACGCCGCTTTCCAAAAGCAAGGCCAGCAATCTGCAAAAGCGTACTTCTAATAAAAGGCCATGAAAATTTCCGCTTAACCGGCTGCGTAAAAAACAGCGCAGCAGCCTGCGTCCCAGCAAAAAAAGTGCAGCTGCTACGCCTGCCGTCAACGCCAGCGCTGCCAACGGCTGCTGCAGCAAAGCATCCTTCAGCGTCAGCAGCAAAGCCAATGTACCCATCGGCAGCACGCCCATAGCGCTGTAGGTATCCGCCAGCACCGGCAGGATGTACAGTAAAAACAGCAGCAGCACGCAAAACGATGCCAGCAGCAAAAATGCCGGATAAGTTACAGCCCTCTGCACAAAACGCCGCAGCTTAAGCTGGCGGCTGTAATAATCTGCCAGCTGCTCCAGCAACGTGGCCAGCTCACCGCTTTCTTCCCCCACAGCCACCAAAGTAACTGCCAGCTGAGTACAGCAATCCGCTTCCGCTGCCAAGGCCTGTGCCAGGCTGCTGCCACGGCGCAGCCTTTGCTGCAGACGATAGCAGAGCAGCATCTGCTTTGCATTGCCATGCTTTTGCAATAGCTGCAGCGCATTCAGCAACGGCAGGCCGCTGCGCAGGATTACCGCCAGCTGCCTGTAGAAGCTGATCTGCTCCGCCAGGCTCACGCCTCCTCTAAGCTTAATTTTCATCACCTCCACATGGCCGATTATAGACTATTTGCGAATTTTCTGTCTAATTTTATTCGTCACATATGTGAAATCTGTGTGACACAAAAAATCTTTTTTTACCGCAAGCAAAAGAAAAAAACTCTGCAAGCCTCATATTACAAGACTTACAGAGTTTTTCTCAACTGATTAATTTTCTGAAAATTATCTGCAATTATAACGTTCTAAGCAGTCTAAGCAACAATATTCTGCTCATGACCATGACGAAGCCAAACGCAAGCGCTGATGCCGAAAAGAATCACGCCGGCTACTACAAAAAGACTTTGCAACGGCGCAAATGTAGCAATAGCTCCGCCAAGTACAGGACCTACCATGGAACCGAACTGCTGCGCACTGAACATAAAGCCAAAAACGCGTCCGCGCTGGTCGGTAGTTGTATTGCTGGCCAACACCGCACTCAGCGAAGGCTGAATACCGGCACAGCACAAGCCATAGCAAAAATTGCAGACACAGAACAAAAGCAGTGTCTGCGGCATTGCCGTCACCGCACTCATCAAGCCGGAAAGCAGTGTAGCAGCGCACAACGCTTTATAAAAGCCGTGCTCCTGTCCGAAGCGTCCCCAGCTCGGCGCAGTAATAGCACTGGCAATGCCTACGAGCGAAAAGGCCACGCCGGAAAGAAACATAATGTTGCCCTCACCATGATTCAGCTCTGCCACATAAAGGCTCAAAATCGGCTGAATCAGCAGGATAACCATCTGAGCTACAGCAATGTAAATCAGCGTTTCACGAATTACAGGTTGCTGTAAAAGCTGTACCTGCGGCTTGGCCGCAAGCTTTTTCGGCTCCGCCTTCGGCGGTTCGGGAATATAGAACATAAATACCAGCGTAATAATCGTCAGCAACGTACCTGCAACGAAGAATGAAGCACGCATGCCAAACAGCGTTGCCAATGAACCGCCTACCAACGGACCGATGACATTGCCGCAGGTCAGTCCTGCCTGCATAATGCCCAAGCTCACGCCCAGCTTTTCCATCGGCACCAGGCTGGTAGCAATAGCCAGACACGCACTCCACAATCCGGCAGCAAAGCCCTGCAGCACACGCACACCGAACATCTGCTCCGGCGTAGTTACTATGCCGCCCAAAAAGTACGACAGAGCCAGGCCTGCACCCGCACGCACCGCCATCATCTTTTTGCCGTGCGTATCAGCCATTTTACCCCAGATAGGCGCCATGATACCGCCAATCAGAAAGGTTATGGAAAAAATCGCACCGTTCCACATTTTTACATCATCGGCACTTACTCCCAGTTCGTTCATCAGATACATCGGCAAAAAGGGAATAAGCATAGTATAGCCTGCAGCCATCAGCACAACATTAACCGTAAGAATGGCTAAAACAATCTTCCAGTTTTTCATAAAATCCACCTCAAAAAAAAAAATCATACAGCAGTAATAAATTATTATAACGCTAAGGCCGTTTTTGTGCAAATAAAAAATCTGCAATACAGCCTTAATTGCATAATATAATTACACTTAGAGAAATATGCTCTGCCGCAACAGAAGCATATATAAAACTGTACCAAAATAATGCCAACACAACAAAACAGAACGCCGAAACCCGCTTGCCTAACAGATTTTCAGCGTTCTGTCTGTTTTTGGAGGAGGATTCAATTTCACTTTTTTTATTTTACACATACTACATATTGTGTAAAATCACAGCTTTTTACCTCTAAAAGCACTATGCTTCTAAGTGTTTTTTTAAAAAGTGTTGCAAAATCGTATCAGAGAAAAGAGCCTGCACGTGTAACAGCTTACACAATACAGGCTCAAAGCACCGGGACAAAACATAAACAGCTAAAGGAAAAAGAAGCGTAGAAAATTACGTTCGCATATACAACAAATATACGCTGCCGAAACCTAAACACAGGAACGGCGAATTTATAAAATTGTGTATATTATACAGAAAATCTTGCATAATTACACAGTTTGAAACGTCCAAAAGCATAAAAAATAATATTTTACGTCCGATAATATAGATTATGATAAAAGGTTAGCGCCCGTCCGTTTGCGGAAAAGCAGGCGCTATATGGTCAAGTGCTGCGAGTAGATGACACAGCACCTTGAATTTCAGTATACACCATTAAGGCAGCTTACGCAACAAATACGAAAAAAATCTGATACGTTCCAAGTTGCGGCGCTGGTTGTTCCGGCTGCTGCAAATACCATAGCAAAATAACAAAAGGTACTGACGAATTAAAAGCGCTGTCTGTATCCTGCACCCTACTATATTCCTAAAATCGTTTTTAAGCTCTCAAAATGCGAGCAGGCTATATATTTTTGAAGTCGAAATGTTTTACAGGTATAATCACTAGGGGCGGCATATTAGGAACGCTCTAAGGCCGTTTTTGTGCGTATAGGGCTTTTTTCCATCGGAGAAATCATGCCTTTATCCGTTAATCCTTCTTGTTGCTTATAAAACTTCTTGACTATGCCGAAACGGTCTTGTAAAATTTTAGTGTAAGAGGATTGACCCACTTTCCCAGCAGCTAGCTTTAAAGCTCCCTGCTGCAATATTTGGGGCCCTCTTACTTTTTTTGCCCAATTATTAACATTAACATTTGGCGTTCTGTCCTGCCTGCCGTTCCCGGCTGCCTGGCTGGCCGTCATAGTTTGCCTTGCTGCTTTCTGCCGTTGGCGTTCTCTCATAGCGTGACGCTGGCTTTTAGTTTGGCATTGCCTATTACTTCTCTGTCACGTGACGTCACGTGACATTGTATTCCTTTTGGGGACAAAATGTCCTTAATCTCGGGGACAAAATGTCCCTTTTCCCTAGCAATAAAGGGGGGTGGGGCCCCAAATTTCGCAAGGCCGCCGGGGGTGGTAAAGTGCCAAATTTAGCAAAAGCAAATTTTCAAAGGCTAAAAGCTATTGCTGCCTTAATTTTTACAAAATTTCTGATATTTATCATTGACTTTTAAGCTGGCAAAGCAACGAGAGATTTCCGGCGGCTCTGCCAGCATATATTATTACAATATTTATATTTGATTCTTATTATATTATTATTATATATATTATTTAATTGTTAGAGAGAGAAAGAGAGTATAAAAGGTAATATTATTTTCTTTCTTCGTGACCAGCTGAAAGACTGTCATCTTTATTAGCTTTGTCGAACGGATAAACCACAGGAACTGCTTCGCTATCAGTAAAAGCTATTGGCGCATCTTCTGATATTTGAGACTTGAAAGTATCGACATCAACAAAAATGCCGTCAAGTTTTTTCGTTATAGCTGGATAATAAACCTTTAAAAACTCTACTAGTAGAATGTTGTATTCCGTGTTTGTGGCTAACATTTCTATATGCTGCATCATGAAGTGATAAAATTTCAACGCTTCAAGTAAAGCTTGCGCTTCGTAATTCTCGCGGCTATTATCTAATGATATGTCATATTTTTCATTATACAGTTTTTCTATATTAACATAAAATTTACTTTCAAAGAAATCTTTTGCAATTACAGGATTATGTTTAATAAATTTTTCAACATCACGTTTAAAGCTTTCATCGACAGAAGCTGTTTTTTCAGAAAAATACAGTAATTCATCCAAGTCTATATTCAGTATTTCAGCTAATTTCACACGCTTTTCAAAAGGAATAACCTTGATTTTCCCGCTTTCATAATTAGCGATAGCAACCTTACCTACACCGATTTCCGCACCTAGCTGCGTTTGAGTTATTTTTTTGTTTTTTCGTGCCTGGCATATAGTATCGCCTATACGCTGGCGTTCTTTTAAATTATCCACAATAAGCACCCCACAACTAAATTACTTAAATTATAACAGTATGCGGATGATTATAGAAGTGGATAAGTAAATTATTTGCAAGGTTAGTTGACAACTAACTAACGCTACTGTATAATGATAGCGTGAAAGTTAGCTATTAACTAACTTTACGATTTAACTACATAATGAAAAGAGGTGATACAATGGACGCCGCATTATTCAAATATTTCATGGCAAAGAACAGCGAGACAATGGCGACGTTAGCCGTTGCTTTAGGCAAGTGCAAAGTAACAGTATCTAACTGCGTAAACGGCAACAACAACAGCGAATTTAACCGCGCTGATATTCAGACCTTAAAAGAACGCTGGAAGCTGACGCCGGAACAGGTGGACAAAATCTTTTTACAGGCTGATACAGAGCTGCAGAAGTAGCCGTCACGCTGTCACATTGGACTGTAGAGCACACAGAAAGCATGACAAGTAAATACATTCTATGAACTACGAAAGGGGGCAAATCATGGAAACATTGAACGCACAAGCAAGCGCTTTAAGCGCAGTGATGTATTCTGCTGATGAAGTCGCCGCAATATTGCACGTGAGCAAATCTAAGGCATACCAGCTTATAAAGGCATGGAACAAAGAGCTTGAAGCGGCTAACAAGTTTACGCTAAGGGGCAGAATTAACCGCCGTTACCTTGAAAAGAAACTTGAACTGTAACAGGCTTTCAGAAATCGTTTTTGAGAGCTGCAAACGCAACAGGGACGCTTATTTTATAGGCGTATTCCTTAACAGGTACAAACACTAGGGCAACAAAAAAAGAACGCTCAAAACAGCGTTCTAAGAAAGTGAGGTGATACCATGGAGACAGTTTATTTAAAAGCTAAAATCGGCGCAACCATGGCGAAAGCCATTCGCCAAAAGTGCCTTGACTGTAGCGAAAACAGCGCAGAAGTCAGACAGTGCCCGGCCGTAAAGTGCCCTTTGTGGGGATATAGATTCGGCTGCAAGCCTGCGACAGCTATTGCTAGATTAGAAAAAACTAACATCGTTAAGCTGCTGGAGGAGTAAACCATGGATTCAAAGTTGCCGGAAACAATTCAGCTTCGGCTTTTGAAAGAGTATATTTTTCATCGTGTACTGTCTGTACAACATTTGGCAAGCCTTAAAGATAAAGACCAAAGCTACATCCAAGGCTATATCCAAGGACAGCTATATATCATGTGTGACCTGCTGCGTGGCGCAGGCCTGCAAGAAGAATTTAAGAAATGGAGTGAGCAATTTGAGAACCAAGACAGTTAAGCGCTTTAATTACGCCAAAGCGGCCTTTTATGTATATCTGCTGACGATGATCATGTTTGTTGCGACTAATGCGGCGGCAAAATTCGCCTTTATTAAGGGGGCGAAATAATGCAAGGCCGTACCATAACGCAAGATGAATTCGCCTTATTGAAGCAATACAGGCAGCTTTCATACACAGAAAAGATTATAGTTAAGCGTTTTCTGAGCGGCCTGCTGTTTGATGCACAAAAAGAAAAAATCGCCCAGCGGGCAAGGCTGGACGAAAAACGCAACTAACAGAATTGAAAAAGAGCGGCAGCACCTGCGGCCGCTAGTAAAGCACCATTATTATATCATACAAGGCTTGCCGTTGCAACGTGGCAGGCCTTTTTTATTAACGTTATCGAGCACTCATAAAACAGTAAGCAGACCGCAAACTGAAATGCGGACTGTCATAAGGTGAAGAAAATGAATAAAGCAGAAATTCAATTATTGCATAACAGCATCCAAGCAGAAGCAATAGAAGCAACGCAAAAACTTTCAGAAGCACAGTTAGTATGGCTTCGCGCATCTGATAAAAATCTGGACGAACTGCCACCACAAAAAGAAACCTATGAGCTTATGCAATGCAGTTTTAAATGTATTGCTGTTGAAATGCTGCTACGTGTATTAGGGCAACCAACATTGAAACAAACCACACGTGCTAGTTTATTGGCATTGAGTGCCAAAGAAACTCAGTTAAATTATCCATTAACATTTGAAAATGATAAGGAAAAAGATATTTTAAAATCTATTACTGCATTGCTGGATAGCATACCTACGCCGGAAATGTTAACCGCCGGAAGTATTGACAACAGCGTGCACATGATGGCCAAAGCAGCGCAGTATATACCAAAAATACCCATAGTACCTAAAGATGAAATGCCAACTGCTGCAGCCGTCACAATAGCCAAAGACAAGGGCAAGGAAGTTAACATAAACGTCGGACTACACGCCGCTTTTGCACCCATAGTACCACGGCTCACAGTGTTTGATTTATCAGTAATGCAGGCGGCGGCTTCTATTTACGCTAGCGGCAGTAAAACCTTCAGCACCAATCAGCTTTACCGGGTACTGACCGGCGCTGATGCACATACCAAGATAACCAGCAAGGCCACGTTGGAAGCCGTAAGAAAGAGCCTGGACACCTTGCAAGCTACGCTAATCACCATAGACGCGGAACAACAGGCAGCTTTAGGAAAATACAGGAGGTACGATTGGAACGAAACCACATTCAAGGGATATTTGTTACCCATGACAAAAATTGAAACCGCCTACTATTCCGGCAACCAACGAATTACTAAGTGTGACTGTTGGCGTATAATAGACACTCCGCCGCTGTTGGCGTATTCTAAAACAATAAAGCAAGTAGCCACCATACCGCAAAAGGTAAAGCGCCTGCCTAAAGGTGTAAGCGCAACAGTAAATAACATCTGCATCCGGGATACCTTGTTATACTACATTCAGTTGAACAAGGGCAAGGGCGCAAAGCTGAACTATAGTACCTTGTTTGAAGCTGCAGGTGCGGACACATCCAACCGGGATACTTGTTATAAAATGCGAAAAGTTACTAGGGTATTGCTTAAATATTGGCAAGAAATAGGCTTCATTACTGACCAAACCGACGTTATAGAGAGCAAGCGAAGCAATGCTATTTATATTAGTTAAAGATTAGGGTAACTGTAGCACATTTGGCGACGGACTGTAGGCGATTTGGCGACGGACTGTAGGCGATTCGGCGACGAACTGTAGGCGATTCGGCGACAAAACGTACTTGAAAAAATGCCCTCAAACGCAGACAGGGCAAGGGATGCAGGGAACGGCAAAAAAAACCTAACATCTTTAAAATTATTAACATTTTAAACAGCAATGCAGACGCCTTCTTCAAAGGCGGCGTCTGCTGCTATTACAGGCATATAAAAAAGGAGCTGAACGAACGATGATTAACGAACAAGATAAGCAAGCGTTGAAAGGCAGCCTTGCTAATTATTTACAGGCCATGGCAGAAAAAGGTAAGAGCGGCAAATATAACTGCCCTATTTGCGGCAGCGGAACCGGTAAGCACCATACTAGCGCTTTCAGTATCGCACCGAACGGCCAAAGCTGGAAGTGCTTTTCCTGCAACCACGGCGGCGATGTATTCGAGCTGGCGGCGCTGGTAAACAACCTTGATTCCAAAGGCGATTTTAACAAAGTGGCTAACATCGTAGCGGATGCAGTTGGATACAATTTGCAGGACGCACCCACAGACGCACAGAAATGCACCGCCACGGCTACAAAACCTATTCCGGTTATGAATAGCGTGGCCGCTTATCCTGCCAAAATCCAAAACACGCCACAGGGCAAATCTGAAAGCGACACACAAAACAAAGCAGATTTCAGCCAGCTAGTAAAGGAAGCTGCCGGGAATGTATCGCAGACTGATTATTTTATTAACCGCGGCTTGAGTGCTGCCACGATAGAAAAGCATAAGCTGGGATATATTACCCCGGAACTTGCTAAAAAGTACGGCCTGCAGGCTAATAGCGTGCTTATTCCATACTCTACCGGCAAAGAGGGCGAATATAATTACTACATCACGAGAAGCACAGAGGGCAAAGAGTACCGGAAACCAAAAAAAGAAGTTGCTGGCGCTGAACCGCTTTACAATCTGCCTGCACTCTACGAACCCACGGACGCGCCGTTATTCGTCACTGAAGGGCAGATAGACGCGCTAAGCATTATGGAGTATGAACACGCTGACGCCATCGCCGTTGGCGGTGTAGGCATAAACAAACTGCTGCAGGCCATAGAAGGCATAGAAGGCTTTCAAAGGCCGCTTATCATTACCACAGATGCAGACGAACGCGGAAAAGAAACCTGCCGAAAGCTGCTGCATGAATTAAAAGGCCGCGCCATTAAAGCGGCGGCCTATAAGCACCCGGACGGACTGAAAGACATTAACGACGAACTGAACGCAGACCGGGACGCGCTGGAACGCAATATATATCACCATATTCTGCAGCTAAACAGAAACTGCCTACCTACCTGCTGCAAAATGCAGGACTTTTTGCAACGTATCCAAGAGGGCAGGAACGCCAAAACCTATAGAACCGGCTTGAAGGCATTAGACAAGTCGCTGAACGGCGGCCTACGTGAAGGCCTTTACTGCATAGGCGCTATGAGCGGATTCGGTAAAACTACCCTTGTACTGCAGATAGCGGATACGATAGCAGCAGCCGGGGACGATGTATTATATATCAGTCTTGAAATGAGCGCGGACGAACTGACCGCAAAGAGCATCAGCCGCCGTACCTACCAACAGTGCCTTGCAAATGCTGCCAGCCACGAAAATATATTAGCCGTTGCAAGAACAACGCTTGACGTGCTGCGTTGCGATATTGCCACCCCGGCACAAAAAAAGACCTTTACAGAAGCAGCCACAGCCTACACAGAGCATGAAGCAAAGCATTTGTATATTGTCGAGGGGATGCAGGGCGTGAACACCGATAAAGTACGTCAACTAGTAGAACAGCACCGCCAGCGCCACGGAAGGCCGCCGGTATTGTTTATTGACTACCTGCAGCTATTGACCATAGCAGACACAACGCAGAACACCGACAAGCAGAAAATGGATGCTGCCATAAAGGCGCTGAAGGACATCAGCCGTGATTTTAAAATTCCGGTAGTGGCCATAAGCAGCATGAACCGCGCCAGCTATGACGGCGGCTTGAATATGGCATCATTCAAAGAAAGCGGCAATATTGAATATACGGCAGATGTATTATTAGCGCTGGAAGCTGCTATTCCGGACGATTGCAAAGGGGATACCAAAACAGCAAAAGAAAAACGGCTGGAATTTTTCAAAAAGAATAATGCACGCCAGCGCCACGGCGAACCGGTTAAGGTTGATATAAAAATCTTGAAATGTAGGACGGCAGCGCCCTTTACTACGGCCACAGTTGATAGCTGCAATATGTTTAACTGCTTCATGGATTGCCGGGATGAAGTAAAGCAAGTGCCAAAATTAAAACTATAGACAGAAAGGAACGGAAAAATGAAGCTTGATTTTAGCGAACTGCTACAGCAACCACAGCGCCAAACAGAGCCTGCAGGCAATGCAATAACCAAAGACCGCACACAGGCCATTATTAAGGCGCTGGAGAGTGGCGGCGACATATACGCCATAGCGCTTATGTTATGCGATGCTTTAGCGGATAACCTGCACAATGAGCTTTTCCGCCAGCGTGCACATGATGCTTTATTCCTGCTTCATCACGATGTACTGCAGCAAGGCAGCGACGATTTTTCGCAGAAGCGGTATGAAGAAGCATATAAAAAATATAGCTTGCTAAGCAACAACACCCGAGAGCATGAAAAGCTTGAGAGCTTGATACAGGCAGCAAAATGGGCGCATAGAGCGACACAACACTAGATATACACAGCAAAGGCCGCGCACCAAAGCAGCGGCCTTTTTACTAAGGGGGAACAACCATGTCAGTATACCAAGACAAAACCACAGGAAAATATTACTTTGTCTGCACCTATAAAGATTGGCAAGGCAAGTCACACAGAAAATATACTCGTGGCTTTAAATTGGCTAGGGACGCCAAAGCAGCCGAGCGAGATTTTCTAAACCAACAGCACGGCACAAACTGTATGAGCTTCAAAGCCTTGTACGAATTATATATAGCTGATTGCCGGGCAAGGCTAAAAGAAAGCACAGTGATCAGTAAGGATTCGCTTTTTCAACATTCCATACTGCCGTTCTTTCAGAGATTCGACAACATAGGCAACATAACGCCAGCGCACGTCCGGCAATGGCAAAATGAACTGCTGACAAAGTACAAGCCTACTTCTTGCCGACGGATTCACAGCCAGCTTTCAGCAATATTTAATTTCGCCGTAAAATATTACGGCCTTGCAAGAAACGTAGCCTGCATTGCTGGCGGTATTGGAAAACGCAAGGCAGATAGCTCCAGCTATTGGACGCTGGAAGAATTCGAAAAGGCTATTGAACAGGTACAGGCATTGCAGGACAAAGCAGCCTTGACAGTGCTATTTTATAGCGGCCTGCGTGTTGGCGAATTATTGGCGCTGACCATGGCAGACTATGACGGCAACGCAAACACCATAACAGTAACAAAGACACAGTCACGCACGGCCACAGGCTATGTAATAGCGCCACCAAAGACACCAAAGTCAAGAAGAATAGTCACTATTCCTTGCAAGGCTAGTGCCGTGTTAAATGCCTACATAGCTACACTATACGAACCACAGCCACGAGATACTATTTTTATTGGCTTGAACGGAAACCACCTTGCCTACGTTATTAAGCTGGCAGCCGCTAGCGCTGATGTAAAAAAAATCAGAGTGCATGACCTGCGACACAGTCACGCCAGCTTGCTGATAAACAACGGCGCAAACATAAAGGCCGTATCTGAACGGCTAGGGCATGACGATATAAAAACCACGCTGAACACCTACGGACACTTATACAAAAACCAAGATAACGCACTTGCCGCAATGCTGGACAAATTATAAAGTGTTGCAGAAGTGTTGCGCCTATAACAAAACAGAACGCCGAAACCCGCTTGCCTAACGGATTTTCAGCGTTCTGTCTGTTTTTGGAGGAGAAAATATGAATTTGCTTAAAAAGCAAATAGCAGCTTGTTTAAAAGTAGAGGAGCTAACCAATGCACTTAAGGAAATTGTCAAGGTCAAAGGTCAAGGCTGCAATGCAAAATCAGGAAGGGACGATATACATTGGTTAGCCATCACTAACTTCACGATTATTGTAGCACATATTTTTACAGTTAGCAATAGCTAATTTTAATTTTTTTATTTTTTTCCGCAATTAACGCTGCGTGCAAAAAAACAACGCAGTCACGTTGCCGTTTTACGGAATACGTAACTGCGTTTAAGCTTGCACTTATTTTATACTTCCGGCTTGTTCTCGCCGGCAGCTTCCTTAGCCTGCTCCTGCTGCAGCAAAGCCATAAACTGCTCGCCGGTGATAGTTTCCTTCTCCAGCAGGTACTGTGCCAGTACATCCAGCTTATCTCTGTTGTCCTGCAAAATCGTGCGTGCCTTTGCGTGAGCCTCCTTTATCAACGCCAAAACCTTGGCATCAATCTTGCCGGCTGTAGTTTCACTGCACTGCAGGGCAGCGTCACCGCCCAGATAACGGTTGGCCACAACCTCGGTAGCCATCATATCAAATTCTTCCGTCATGCCAAGACGTGTTACCATGCTGCGTGCCAGCTTTGTAGCCTGCTCGATATCATTGGAAGCGCCGCTGGTAATGCTGCCGAAAACAACCTCCTCGGCACTGCGGCCGCCGGTCATGGTTACAATCTTGTTGAACAGCTCTTCCTTGGTCATCAGCACGCTGTCATTTTCGCTGATTTGCATGGTGTAGCCCAAAGCGCCGTTGGTACGCGGAATAATAGTAATCTTATGAACCGGAGCACTGTGCTTTTGCATAGCAGCCACAAGTGCGTGACCGATTTCGTGGTAGGCAATAACCTTTTTCTCTGCGGGAGAAATTACCGCGCCCTTGCGCTGGTAACCGGCGATAACCGTTTCAATAGATTCCTCCAGATCTTCCTGCTCCACCACGTTACGATGCATTTTTACAGCTCGCAACGCACCCTCGTTGATAATGTTGGCGAGCTCCGCACCGCTGGCTCCGGCTGTTGCCCGCGCCAACGTGCCATAGTCGATATTGTCTGCCATACGCACGTTACGTGCATGAACCTTCAGGATAGCCTCACGGCCTTTCAGATCCGGCAGCTCAACAGGAATGCGGCGGTCAAAACGTCCCGGACGCAAAAGCGCCTTATCCAAGGATTCCGGACGGTTAGTAGCCGCTAAGATTACTACGCCCTTGCTGCCGTCAAAGCCGTCCATTTCGCTAAGCAGCTGATTTAAAGTCTGCTCTCGTTCATCATTGCCGCCGAACTGGCCGTTATCACGGCGTTTGCCGATGGCATCGATTTCATCGATAAATACTATGCAAGGTGCCTTTTCCTGAGCCTGCTTGAACAAATCGCGCACACGGGCAGCGCCCATGCCGACGAACATTTCTACAAATTCACTGCCGCTGATGCTGAAGAACGGCACCTTAGCTTCGCCGGCTACCGCACGCGCCAACAAGGTTTTACCTGTACCAGGAGGGCCTACCAGCAATGCACCCTTCGGCATGTTAGCACCGATATCCTTGTACTTGCCGGGATTATGCAGAAAATCCACCAGCTCCATCAGTGCTTCCTTAGCCTCGTCCTGACCTGCTACATCGGCAAAGCTTTTGCCAGTCTGCGCTTCCACATAGACCTTGGCATTGCTCTTGCCGAAGCTCATAGCGTTACCGCCCATACGCTTGCCCATGAAGTACATAAATAACTGTCCCAAGCCAAAGAAAATCAAAATCGGCAGTACCCAATTGGTGAAAAAGGTTACCAGAGGACTTTGTTCCTTAGGCACAACCTGCGTAAATTCTACCTTACTCTTCATCAGGCGGTTGGCCAGCTCCGGGTCCTCCACCCTGCCGGTAACATAAATTTCTTTTTCGTTGTTCTTATCAACCGCAGCCAGACGCTTATCGGTAATTTCTACCTTAGATACCTTGCCTTCATCCACCATCTGAAGAAAATTATTATAGGAAACCTCCTTCATTTTCGGGTTGAAGAACATTGGCATGATTACGGAATTGAATACCAGAATCAAAACCAGCATCAGCATATAATAATACGTCAATGGCCGTTTTTTACCATTATTATCGTTCATCATTTCATCTCCTCGCTATGCTTTATAAGTATTATTGTATACCTATTTATAGCAATAAACAAACGAAAAAAATGTGAAGCTGATTGTATCGTCAAGACAAAAAGTGTTAAAAAATCACACTCTCCTCGTCCCCTGCAAGAATACTTGTATACATGCGTCCTATCCCTTGAATTTACATGCCGTTTTCTATACAATTAGCTTGTAACTATCTAAGGAGGTCAAACTTATGCCTAAAATCAATACAGTTTTAGTTGCTAACCGCGGCGAAATCGCTATCCGCGTTTTCCGCGCCTGCAACGAATTAGGAATCCGTACTGTTGCTATATATTCCAAGGAGGACACCCTGTCCCTGCATCGCAATAAAGCCGACGAGGCCTACATGGTAGGCGAAGGCAAAAGTCCGACCGACGCTTATCTTGATATCGAAGACATTCTGCGCGTAGCCAAGGAGCATGACGTAGATGCCATCCATCCCGGTTATGGCTTTTTATCCGAAAACAGTAATTTAGCACGCCGCTGTGCTGAGGAAGGCCTGATTTTCATCGGCCCGCGTCTGGAGCACCTGGTAATGTTCGGCGACAAAATCAATGCCCGCAAACAAGCCGAGCTGGCAGGCATCCCCATGATTCCCGGCAGCAAGGGTACAGTAAACAGCCTCGACGAGGTACTGGCCTTTGGCGAAAAATGCGGTTATCCTATCATCATTAAAGCAGTCAACGGCGGCGGCGGCCGCGGTATGCGCGTTGTTCACAGCGCCGAAGAAGCCATAACTGCCTACGACATGGCTAAAAGTGAAGCTAAAAAAGCCTTTGGCAATGATGAAATATATCTGGAAAAATATCTGCAAAATCCGAAACACATTGAAGTACAGATTATCGGCGATACCCACGGCAATTTAATGCATCTGTTTGAGCGCGACTGCTCCGTACAGCGCCGCCACCAGAAGCTGGTTGAAATTGCTCCGGCCTTCGCTCTGCCTATAGAACAGCTATCTGCGACGCTGCTGTCAAGCTGATGAAAAATGTTGACTACATCAGCGCCGGCACCGTAGAATTTTTGGCTACTCCCGACGGCAAGTTCTACTTCATTGAGGTTAACCCCCGCATTCAGGTTGAGCACACCGTTACCGAGCAGATTACCGGTATCGACATTGTGCAAACACAAATCAAAATTGCCGAGGGCTACAACCTGCACGGCCCGGAAATCGCCCTGCCGCAGCAGGATGAGCTGACAACTATCGGGCACGCTATCCAATGCCGTATTACCACTGAGGACCCGTCCAATAACTTTATGCCCGATACCGGCAAGCTGATTACCTACCGCAGCGGCGGCGGCTTCGGCATCCGTCTGGACGGTGGCAACGCCTTCACCGGCTCCGTCATCACTCCGTATTACGATTCTCTGCTGGTTAAGGCTACCACCTGGGGCCTCACTCACCAGATTGCAATTACCAAGATGCTGCGCTGCTTAAAAGAATTCCGTATCCGCGGCGTCAAAACCAATATCCAGTTTTTGGAAAACGTACTGCAGAACCCGCACTTCATCAAGGGCGATTATACTACCGACTTTGTTGATAATACACCGGAGCTGTTTGTCTTCCAGAAAACCTTGGACCGCGGCAACAAGCTGCTGAACTACATTGCCGATATCACCGTCAACGGTTATTCCAACGTCGGCGTACAGCCGAAGCCTGACTTTGCACCGCTGAATATGCCCAAACCCTACAACGGCATTCTGGCGTTGGGTGCTAAGCATGTTCTGGATACCCGCGGACCTGAAGGTCTGGCTGAATGGGTACTGGCACAGCAGGAGGTTCTGCTCACAGATACCACCTTCCGTGATGCGCATCAGTCTCTCTTCGCAACCCGCCTGCGTACTGCCGATATGCTGCGCGTTATGCGCGACACCGCCGGCAAGCTTCCCGGACTCTTCTCCTTTGAATGCTGGGGCGGCGCTACCTTTGACGTAGCCTATCGCTTCCTCGACGAAAGTCCCTGGCAGCGTCTGGCACAGTTCCGTCAGGCTGCACCGAACATTCTCTTCCAGATGCTGCTGCGCGGTGCCAACGCCGTAGGCTACACCAGCTATCCGGATAATGTTGTTAAGCAGTTCATCAAGCTGGCAGCCAAGAACGGTATCGACGTTTTCCGTATCTTCGACAGCCTCAACGGTCTGGACAATATGCGCCTGTCGATTGACACCGTCCGCGAATGCGGCAAGGTAGCAGAGGCAGCACTGTGCTACACCGGCGATATTCTCGACCCCAACCGCGATAAATACGATTTACATTACTACATCAATATGGCTAAAGAGCTGGAAAAAGCCGGCGCCAACATTATCGCCATCAAGGATATGGCAGGCCTGTTGAAGCCGGAAGCAGCTTACCGCCTTGTAAGCAGCCTCAAATCCTACGTCAACGTACCTATCCATCTGCATACCCACGAAGGCAGCGGCAACGCTATCTACACCTACGCGCGTGCTATTGATGCCGGCGTTGATATCGTAGATACCGCTATGAGTGCTATGAGCAACGGTACCTCCCAACCCAGCGGCAGCAGCCTGTACTACGCACTCAGCGGTCATCCGCGTCAACCGCGTCTTGATGTAGACGCTATGAACGAGCTGTCCCGTTATTGGGAAACCGTGCGTCCCTACTACAAGGCTGCCGACAGAACCGAAAACTTCCCCAACCCCGAGGTTTACGTACACGAAATGCCCGGCGGACAATATACCAACCTCAAGCAGCAGGCGCAGGCTCTGGGCCTTATCCATCGCTGGGAGGAAATCAAGGATATGTATCACCGCGTATCCATGATGTTCGGCGATTTAATCAAGGTTACTCCGTCCTCCAAGGTTGTCGGTGATATGGCACTCTTCATGGTGCAGAACGACCTGACGGAAGAAGATGTATATGCTAAGGGCGATATTCTGGACTTCCCGGCCTCCGTTGTGGAATTCTTCGAAGGACGCATCGGCACTCCGTACCAAGGGTTCCCCGAAAAGCTGCAGAAGCTGGTGCTCAAAGGACGCGCACCTATCAGCGAGCGTCCGGGCGCAGTACTGCCTCCGGTAGATTTTGAGAATGTACGCGCTAAGCTCAAAGAGCTTGAAGCACCTACTACTGACGAAGCAGTAAGCGCTTACTGCCTCTATCCGAAGGTATTCACCGACTGGGTAAACCGTTACAACCAATTCGGCGATGTATCCGTTCTCGATACTCCTACCTTCTTCTTCGGCATGACTCCGGACGAGGTTATCAAGGTTGAGATTGAACAGGGCAAAGTGCTCGTTATCAAGCTGGACCACATCTCCGAAGCCAATGCTGCCGGTATGCGTACCGTATTCTTCGAATTCAACGGCCTGCCGCGTGAAATCGAAATCAAGGACCGCAACGCCAAGACCACCACTGTTACACGCAAGAAAGCAGAAAAAGGCAACATGGGTGAAATCGGCGCTTCCCTTTCCGGCTCCGTTGTCAAGGTGCTGGTAGAAAAGGGCCAGTCCGTTACTAAGGGCACTCCGTTGATTGTTACCGAAGCTATGAAGATGGAAACCACGCTTTCGGCACCGATTTCCGGCATCGTCAGCGCTATCCATGTAGCTGCAGGCGAACGCGTAGAAAGCGGCGACTGCCTCCTGGAAATCAAAACTCAAATGTAAATTACATACGCTTAAACTTAAGGCTGCTGCCGTGGCGGATTTCCGCTGCTACAGCAGCCTTACTTTTTTTGCTGGTCATTATTTTTCCTCTATGTTATGATATAGTTACTCTTTGCTTGGTACTGTCAATAGTTTTGCGCAAATTTCTTCAGACATCCTAGCAGAAGTTTAGT
>ENA-OPXC01000315-OPXC01000315.1-human-gut-metagenome-genome-assembly--contig:-NODE-315-length-46156-cov-4.676948_pt1 | contig 46156 bp, 40 predicted proteins | sample MGYA00241512_ERZ502016 | MGnify/ENA primary metagenome ERZ502016 (study PRJEB25962, sample SAMEA2043043) | human gut metagenome | biome: human gut; feature: human-associated habitat; material: faeces...
GATGGCGTGGCAGGCGGACGGCTGGCCGATTATCGGCGAACCCGTGGCGGGCGAAACGTACGGCACGCCGGTGGAAACGTGGCGCAAGCCGTCACAAACGCATCAGCCGCCGCTTTCGCTGCAATGCAGTGATGATTTTGCGGATTCGCTGGGGCTGCAATGGCAGTTTATGGGCAATTGGCGCGCGGATTTCTATGCTGTGGACGGCGGATTGACGCTTGCCGCCCTGCCCGCGCCGAACGGGATTTTGTGGAACTGCCCGCATGTGCTGACGCAGAAAATCGCCGCGCCCGCCTTCACGGCGGAGGTGACACTGGATGCCCGCGCGCTGCAAATCGGCGAGCAGGCGGGCTTCGGGCTCATCGGCGGGCAGTATGCGTACATCGCCCTGCGGCGGACGGCGGCGGGGATGCGACTGGTTTTCGTGCAGTCGGACGGCGAGGCGCATCAGGAGCGGGTGTGCGAGGAAATCGACGCGCCAGCGGAGCAGCTTGCCCTGCGGATGGTGCTTCAGCCGACGGGGGACGACACGGCGCGCGCGGCGTTTGCGTATCAGCATCAGGGGGATTGGCGGCGCTTCGGCGAGCCGTTCAGCCCTGCGCGGCACACATGGGTCGGCGCGCGGATGGCGCTGTTTGCGATGTCGCTGGACGGCGAGAACCACGGCGGCGCGGGAAAATTCGGGCCGTTCCGGGTGACGAAAGCGTGACGATGTAACCTCTTGCCGCAACTTGGCGCGGCGGATGCAACGGGGAAAATCCGGCGCGCGGGCGAAAAGAGAGACTCAGGGGCGGGGAGGAGCGAATCCGGCAGCCCCTGAGGCTTCTGCAAGTGCGTTTTTCCGGCGAAAATCCGGCGCATCCGCCCCATTTTCATCATAACAACAGAAAATTTCAACCCACGCTCCCCGCACGGGGAGCGACGATTTACAAATATCCAGGGCAATCCCGCACAAAGAAAGAACAGCCAAAATGTCGTGAAAGAGGTATAATAAAGAGGTGAAGAAGCAATTGACGATGAGCCTGATTAGCGACGAGCTGGGGGCAGGCATCAACGAAGAAAAGCAGCGTGATCCGGAAGCTCATTCCGTCAAAAAGGGCAACCAGTGGTACTTCGGCTACAAGGAGCACATCGGCGTGGATGCGGACAGCGGACTGGTTCACACGGTGGAAACGACATCTGCCAATGTGCACGACAGCAACATGGTTGTCGAGCTTCTTCAAGGAACAGAGGAGGATGTTTATGGTGACAGCGGGTATCTGGGTGCAGAAAAGAAGGATGATGCAATTCTTGTCAACAATGAAGGACATCCTATCCGGTATCAAATCAACAAGCGTCCGTCGCAGCTGAAGAAAGCAAGCGGCGAAAAGTTCGAGCTGCTCAAGGCAATCGAACATGCGAAATCCTCGGTTCGTTCCAAAGTGGAACATGTGTTTTGCGTGATAAAGAGAATCTTTCATTTTTGCAAAACACGATTCCGAGGACGGGAAAAACTGCATCAGCATTGCTGCACACTGTTTACACTTGCGAATTTATACCTTGCTCGCAATCGAATGAAGGTTGCGTAACGAGGTTTATTTCGCGTGCAAACAGTGCGCTTGAATTGCGCTTTTTCTCGAAATTTTGGGTCGGCGGGGATGATGTGGATGGTTTGGGCGCAATTATGAGGGGCATCCTTAGAAGAGCAGGAAAAGGTGAGCCACTATACTGTCAGCAAAATGTACAGCGGCGAAAATATAACGATAGACATGTTGGAGAGAATCTGCAAAGCACTAAATTGCACTCCGGATGATGTTATGGAATTCATTCTGGACGAAGATGATAAAACCGAGTCCTGATTATGGGACACCGAAAGGATTATGATAATAGATGGGTAAGCAGATTTCAAAATATGAATATCAAAAACACGGCTCATGTGGGCTGATGAAACCAATCATTTTCTGCGGTCACAATAAAGAGCTTGAGAAAAATGCGATTGCATTAAATGTCGGCATTGCAGGAAAACTTATCAACGCAGAACCATCGCGCAGGTCGTTCAAGCTTCCGAGTATTATCAACACGATTATTGCGGAGATTCCGGAGAACAGCGCGATAAAAGATTTTGATGTACTCTTCAATCCGGATTATCAGATTGATGTTTTGCAACTTTTGATTGCAGCATGTAAGAAGAAAGAATTTGCAATCCTATGGCCAGGAACATACTCAGATGGAAAACTGATGTATGCAGAGACTGGTTACTCGGATTTTAAGATTTACGATTTGGACAAATACGATGTAACATGCATTGTTTAATGAGAAAGGAAAACCAACCATGAAATACTCGGATTTAATCTCGTTCCATCCGATAGAGGATGTCATCCAGCTTGTTACGGCTGAAAATAAGGACAAGGCGCGCGAATACGTAAAGACATATGTTATGTCCGATACCATGGCAGAGAGCTTGCAGGCTCCCGTGCTCGACCAACTTCAGATGGACAAAGTGGTAGATAACAAGGGCGTGCTGATTGTCGGTAACTATGGTACCGGTAAATCTCACTTGATGAGTGTTCTCTCCGCTATTGCGACCGATGCGGATAATGTCCAGTATCTCCAAAACAAAAAGTTTGCTGAGCAGGTTAAGCCTATTGCCGGCAAGTTTGAAGTTCTGCGCATTGAGATCGGCGGCGTAGTGATGCCTCTCTATGATGTCATCATGGGCTATGTGCAGGACGATTTTGAAAAGCGCGGCATCGACTTTGAAGTGCCGGACTATAAGAGCGTCAAGAGCATTAAGACTGTCGTCAAGGACATGATGATCGCCTTCTCTGAGAAGTATCCGGACAAGGGATATCTCATCATCGTGGATGAGTTCCTGTCCTACCTGTCCTCTCGTAATGAACGCGAGATCGTTCTCGATCTGGAGTTCTTCCGCGCTTTGGGCGAGATGTGCTCCAAGTCCTCGCTGCGCGTGATGTTCGGTATGCAGGAGAAGATTTTCGACAACCCGAAATTTGGCTTTGTTGCCGATACGCTCAAGCACGTCAGTGACCGTTTCACGCAGATGATCATCACGAAGGAAGCAACTTCCTATGTTGTTTCTGAGCGTATTTTGAAGAAGACGCCGGAGCAGAAAGCACTGATTCGCAATCATTTGGAAAAGTTCTGCGGTCTCTACACAGGCATGTCCTCCCGTCTGGAAGAGTTCGTGGATCTATTCCCGATTCATCCGTCGTACATTGATGTTTTCAACAAGCTGTACCTGATTGAGAACCGCCATATCCTGAAGAATATCTCTACCACCATCAAGGGCATCTTCGATACAAGTGTGCCGGAGAATGCACCGGGCATTATCTCCTTTGACAACTACTGGCCCGCTATCAAGTCCAATGGTCTTCTCAAGAGCGACCCGACCATCAGCCGCGTTGTTGGAGCAAGCCAGCAGCTGGAGGATATCATCACCCGTGCATTCCTCAAACCTGCCTATAAGCCAATGGCAATGCAGATCATCTATGCGCTCAGCGTGCATCGCCTGACGACAAATGGTCTGGATGTGCAGTTTGGTATGACGGCTGAAAACCTAAAAGATGACCTGTGCCTGTATATGATGATGCCGGAGCAGGATGCAGATTTCCTTCTGTCCGCAGTGAAGGTTACTCTGAAAGAAATCATGACCACCGTTTTCGGTCAGTTTATCATCTTCAACGATGCCAACAGTCAGTATTACATTGACGTTGACAAGGTCGTTGACTACGACGAGAAGATCAAGCAGAAAGCTACACTGCTTGCTGACGATGAGCTGAATCGCTCCTTCTACAATGTGGTCTATACCTGTCTTGACTGGGATGCCAAGCAGTATGTGACCAACTTCAACATTTACGAATACGACCTGAACTGGGATTCTCATCAGATCTTCCGTGGGGGTTATCTGTTCATGGGTCTTCCCGGTGAAAGAAGCACTGCCCAGCCGGAGCGTGATTTCTATATTCACATCATGCCGCCGTATGACAGAAGCGGCGTGACCGTGCAGAATCTTCCGGACGAAGTTTATCTCTACTTCAAGTCTGCGGAGAAGTTCCGCGAGACGCTCGGCATATATGCCTCCGCGACCAGCCTTGCTGCCATAAGCGAGGGCAAGGACAAGGAAGCTTACCTGAACAAGGCAAACACCATCCGCAAAAAACTCGTGCGCCTGTTGAATGACAACAAGAACACCTGTTTTGATGTGCTCTATAAGCATGAGCGTCGTCAGTTGATCGAAGTTTTGCGAGGTCGCGATAACCGCGATATGACTTTCAAGGACACCATCGACATGGCTGCATCGATTTGCTTTGACGGCTACTTCAGCGAGATTTATCCGGAATTCCCGGTAATGAAAACAAAGATCACCCGCAAGAACATGGCGGAAGCTGTTCGTGCGGCATTCGACCATTTTGCCGGCAGAAAGAGCCAGCTGTCCACAAGTATGCTACAAAGCTTTGGAGTTCTGGACGGTGACAAAATCTCTACCAAGAACTCCAAATACGCCGCTTACTATATCAGCAAGCTGAAGAAACTTCCGCCGAAGGGTGTTATTAACTACTCCGATATCTTCGACGAGAAGTTCATGGGCGATTTTGAGGAAAAGCACTTTAAGCTCGGATTCATTTTCACGCCGATTATCTTCCTCGCTATGGTCTATGACGGATATGCAGTTATGACGCTGTGTAGCGGAAAAGCACTGACTGCATCCAATCTGGACGAAGTGCCAAAGACGAATGTGACAGATCTTTATGAGTTCAAGTTCCTTTCCCGTCCGTCCGAGATGGCAATGGCGGAGCTGAAAGCTCTGTTCGGCGTACTGGATATCAATCCGGCTCTGCTGGATAACCAGGCAACCCGCACAAAAGGTGTGGAAGAGCTTCTGAAGAAAGCACAGGTAAACAGCAATGCTGCTGTGATTGCCAATACAAAACTTAGCCAGGATTTCACACTTTGGGGAGAAGCACTGGTGCCGCAGGCAAGAGTGGATCAGTTAAAGAAAGCCTGCCAGAATGTCCGCGACGAGTTCAGCAACTATCAGGCGCGCTTCAACACTCCGGCAAAGCTCAATAACTTTAGCCTTACCATGGAGCAGATTGATGCACTGGCAGAAGATATTGCTGACATTCGCAAGATCAACGAGTACGTCATCTTCAAGAACAACTGCACGGCGATCGTCTCCTATATGGTCAGCATCGAGACCGTAGAGCTTGGCGATGCACTCAAGCGCGATCTGGAGACCGCAAAGGATGCTTTCCGTGAGATTCGTGACGACATCTGGAACGGTGAATCTGGCGAAGTAGCCGCACAGAGAGCCGAAGCGGAGTTGAACAAGATCAAGGGCAAATATATCGATCTTTACTACAGCGAGCACAAGAAAAAGAGACTGGACATAGGCGATGCTCAGGCTCGCGGCAAACTTCAGGAAGGACGGACGCTCCTGAGTCTGAAGAAACTGCGCAGCATCGACATCCTCTCGGTTGCTAAACTGACCGATTTGGAAAATGAGCTTTCTGAACTGAAGGTCTGCTATGAGCTGACACCGGAGGAACTGAAGTCCTCGCCAGTCTGCCCGCACTGCCACTTCCATCTGGATGATAACGTAAAGCCGGTTCATGGCAAGCTGGACAACATCGAAAGCCGTCTGGATGCCCTGCTCGAGGAATGGACAAAGTCGCTGCTCGACACGGTTTCTGATCCGCTGGTTGCAAGCCAGAAGGAGTTCCTCGGTGAAGAACAGCAGAATGTCATCGACGAGTTCATTGAGACAACGGCACTGCCGAAGCGTGTGGATGACTTCTTCGTCAAGGCAATCCAGGCACTGCTCAAGGGCTTTGAACCGGTGGTCGTGGATGCGGACGATTTGGTGGAGAAGCTGACCAAGCTCCCGCCTCTGGATGAGCGGGCTTTCCGCAGCAAGGTAAACGAGCTAATTGCCGGATACACCAAAGGCAAGGATGCAGGTAAGCTCCGCATCATTGTGAAGAAATAATACTGAACAAATCGAAAGTGAGGCGAAGCGTGTGTTAATGAATTCGTCGGAGTATCTCTCCATTGTCGATAGCATAAAGCGTGAGATTACGGACGCGCAATACCGTGCAGCTGTTCATGTGAATGCAGATTTGCTGCTTCTATACTATGACATCGGCTGCATCATCAACGAGCATAAATCCTGGGGCAATAAGTTCATTGATAACCTTGCCTCTGATATACACATGGCCTTTCCGGAAAGCAAAGGCTATTCCGTTCGCAATTTGAAATACATGTCTAAATTTGCCGCTCGCTTTTCAGACAGAGAATTTGTGCAAGCGGCTCTTGCACAAATCACCTGGTATCATCATATTGCCTTGATGGACAAGGTAAAAAATGCAGATGAGCATGTGTGGTATGCAAAAGAAGCGGCAAAGAACGGTTGGTCTCGCAATGTGCTGGTTCATCAGATCGAAAGCGGCTTGTATCAGCGTCAGGTGTTGGTCGATAAGGTTTCTAACTTTGAACGTCGACTGCCATCGCCGCAAAGCGAGCTGGCTGTGCAGACTATGAAAGACCCGTATGTGTTCGATTTCATTCCATTCCGAAAGAACATGATAGAGCGGGACATCGAGCAAGCGCTGGTTCGTGATGTTACCAAGCTCCTTCTGGAGCTTGGAACCGGCTTCGCGTTCTTAGGCAATCAGTATCATCTGAACGTTGGCGGTGACGATTTTTACATTGACCTGCTATTCTATAATCTGAACCTGCGGTGCTATGTAGTCATCGAGCTGAAAACCGGAGATTTCAAACCGGAATATGCCGGTCAGCTGAACTTCTACCTGTCGGCAGTAGATGGCATTCTGAAAAAAGAACAGGACAATCCGTCTATCGGATTGCTGCTATGTAAAAGCAAGAACAATCTGGTGGCGGAATATTCCCTTAAGGATATATCCAAACCGATTGGTGTGAGTGAGTACAAAGTAACCAGCAGTCTGCCGGATGATCTGGAAAAGCAACTGCCGTCCGTTGAGGACATTCAAAAGAGAATCAAGTAAATTGTGCAAGCGGCTCTTGCACAATTCAGAAATCGAAAGTGAGGATACAGCTATGGAACCGAGAAAGCTGACCAAAGAGGATATAGATAAGGTACGCGATATCGAAGGCTTCCCCATCGGCACGGATGAGGACATTATTGCTTTGTCCGATGCCCCATACTACACCGCCTGCCCGAACCCGTTCATCGAGGAATTCATCAAGGAAAATGGTACTCCCTATGACGAGGCGACAGATGACTATCATCGCGAGCCGTTTGCAGCGGATGTGAGCGAAGGAAAAAATGATCCTCTCTATGCTGTGCATACGTATCACACTAAAGTTCCGTATAAAGCTATTATCAACTACATTCTACATTATTCAGATCCAGGAGATATAGTATTTGATGGGTTTGCCGGAACAGGAATGACTGGTGTGGCAGCTAAGGCATGTGGACATTTATCTTTGGCTGATCAGAAATTATTTTCCAAGCAACAAAAGGATGCTAAGTTCGGTACCCGCAAAGCAATATTGGTTGATCTTGCACCAGTAGCTACGCACATTGGTAACAGATACAATGCTGGCATCAATCAAGAATTATTAGTGACTGAAGGCGAGATGCTAGCATCACAGTTACTCAGAGAGTGTGGTTGGATGTATAGAACTAGGCACAATAATCAGTTGACACTTGATATAGGGGAACAGTACGCCTCTATAGATTATACAGTTTGGTCAGACGTTATGATCTGTCCGCATTGTGGAAGGGAATTTGTTTTCTGGGATGTTGCGGTTTTTAGAGATAAGAAAAAAATGCTTGATAAATTTCATTGCCCGGGATGTCAAGCTGAATTAAGCAAAAAGAACTGTATTCTTGCGGAAGAACTAATTTCTGATGGTACGAAGAACAGAACCATTAGGATTACAAAGCAGGTGCCTGTACTCATCAGATACTCAACCGCCGATGGGAAACACTGGGAGAAAGCACCTGATTCAGACGATATTAAGGTGATAGATAAAATCAAGTTACTTGACATACCTTATTGGTCTCCTACTAACGAAGTTAAAAAAGGAGATAAAACTCAGGAGGCTCTCAACAAAGGAATAACGACTGTGGATCTCTTCTTCCAGAAGCGAAATCTTTATGCCTTGGCTCTGATTTGGTCAAAAGCTAGTAACCAAATGAAGTTTATTATCACAGCCTTTATCTTACGTTCCACAAAAATGAACAAGGTGCATATGCATAACTTCCTGTTCGGTGGTGGAGGATGGAATGCTGGTTATCTGACGGGTGTAATTTACTTTCCTTCACTCTCCGTTGAAACTTCCGTTATCGAATTACTTAAAGAACGAGTCAAGAATGTTTCAAAGGCTTTTACGGATATTCCTTTTGAGAGAACATCAGTAATTTCTACACAATCGGCCTCCGATCTGAGAAATATTCCGAGTAATAGCGTGGATTATACATTTATCGATCCACCATTTGGCGATAATCTTATGTATTCCGAATTAAACTTTGTTTGGGAATCATGGCTTAAAGTATCTACCGATAATCGTTCAGAGGCGATTATAAATAGAACTCAAGGAAAGCAATTAATCTTCTACCAAGAAGCGATGACTAAGTGCTTCACCGAATTTTACAGGATACTCAAACCTAATCGATGGATGACAGTTGAGTTTCATAATTCTAAAAATGCAGTATGGAATTCAATTCAGGCATCATTAAATCATGCAGGATTTGTTATTGCGGATGTGCGTACATTAAATAAGAATCAAGGAAGTTTTAATCAAGTGAAAGGAGCATCCCAGGCCATTAAGCAGGATTTGATTATTTCTGCCTATAAACCAAAAGATAGCTTCCATAAGGACTTTCTTGAGAACGCTGGTTCTGAAGAAACGGCGTGGTCTTTTGTCCGACAGCACTTGTCCAACATTCCTGTTGTTGTCATTAGCAATGACAAGATTGAAATCGTTTCTGAGCGCCAAGCCTATCTTCTCTTCGACCGCATGGTTGCGTACCACATCATGCAAGGCATTCCTGTACCGCTGGATGCTACCGACTTCTACAAAGGACTGGATGAGCGTTTCCTCAAGCGCGACAACATGTACTTCCTGCCGGATCAGGTCAATGAGTACGATACAGCCCGCATCAAGACTGAAGTAGAACAGATTCAGTTCTCGTTGTTCGTGACCAATGAGAAAACCGCAATCTCTTGGCTGTATCAGCAGCTGGACGAACAGGGAGACGGTCCGCAGACCTACGCCGAGATTCAGCCGAAATTCATGCAGGAAGTCAAGAGCGTTGACCGTTACGAAGCTATGCCGGAGCTGGCTGTGCTGCTTGAGGAAAACTTCCTTCAGGACGATAAGGGACGCTGGTACATACCTGATGTCACCAAGGAAGGCGATGTTGCCAAGCTGCGCGAAAAGAAACTCTGGAAAGAGTTTGAGGGCTATCTGAACAGCAAGGGCAAGCTCAAGTCTTTCCGTTCTGAGGCTATTCGTGTCGGTTTCAGCCGCCTGTGGAAAGATAAGAACTATCAGGCCATCGTAGACATCGCCGAGCGCCTGCCGGAGTCCACCATCCAGGAAGACACAAACCTGCTCATGTACTACGATATCAGTCTGGGGAGAGTGTAAGAATGTCAAAGGGGAAAAAGTCGTCGGAAATAGCCAGAACGGCTATTGACGACAAAATAAAGCTGACATTGTGGGGACGTGCGGCAGGAAGGTGCGAAATCTGCAACAAGTTACTGTACTGCGATTCCAAGTATGGAGACCCGGCTAATTTCGCAGAGTTTGCACATATTCATGCTGTTGGTATGACTGGACCCAGACACCGTAATGAAATAACTCAAGATGAGATTAATCAGATTGATAATCTTATGCTGCTTTGCGAGGAACATCATCACTTGATAGATACAAAGCCAGAAGACTATTCCGGGAAATTTCTTTGTTCGAAGAAAGCGGAGCATGAGAACAGAGTGCGCCGTGTTACAGATATCCAAGAGGATGCGGCGTGCAAAATGGTAACGTTTTTCTCTAACATTGATGCTGTGGACGTTTATGGAGATACAGTTGCCTTCAAAAGGGCTCTCATACATGACAAGATGTATCCGAAACAGGATGAGCCTATTGCGCTCCATACTGGTGCTATGACCAGATACGAAGCGTCTAAGGAAAATCTTGAAGCAAAAGCAAAAGATTTGGCCAATCAAGTGAGGATGACTTTTGAAGGCATAAAAAAAGAGGAACGTATAGCTATATTTTCTCTTGCTCCGCAACCACTCTTGTTTAAGCTGGGAACACTTATCTGTGATCAGCTTGGTGTGCATGTATTCCAATGCCATCGGGAAGGTGATAAATGGGCTTGGCCGGAGAATGATACTCCCGCAGTGGAATTCATCACCAAAGACACACGCCACTCTTCAGGCAATGTAGTCGCGTTGGTTATGGATTTAAGCGCTGAGATTACCGATGAGAGAATCATAAAATCTCTTGGGCAAGAGTGTTCTATTTATCACATCACTATAGAGGAACCGAACAGAAACTTTGTGCGGAGCACGAAAACGCAAGCAGAATTTGTGAAGGTATTCCGGGGCATGATGGAGAAAATAAAAAATGACCATCCAACTGCGGACAGAATATGCGTATTCCCTGCAATGCCACAGTCTTTGGCCATACGGGCAGGAATGGATTATATGCCCAAAGCGGATTTACCAATAACAATTTATGAACAGGTGAGCACAGACATTGGGTTTGTTGAAACGATCACAATCGGAGGTGAGCAGTAATTGTATAGCAAGGACGACATTAATAAGCTGTATCGAGAAATTGCGGCCAGTATAGATATCAGCGATGATATGTTTACTGCGGCAGTAGATGAATATGAATCCCTTGGTAAGTGGATTGATGAGAACACACCCCAATATCAAATCAGTATCTATCCGCAAGGGTCCTTTGGCCTGGGAACAGTTGTCAAACCAATTACAGATGAGGACGACTATGATCTTGACCTTGTTTGTCAATTCAAAGAGCAATACGGTTTGACAGCGAAACAGCTTAAAGTCGATGTGGTCAAACCTTTGTTGCTCGGATACAAGAAAACCAGCCGAGATATTGAGAATAAGCGTAGATGCTGGCATGTTGAGTATGCGGAAATTCCGAACTTTCATATGGATGTTATTCCTGCATACGCAAATGCAAAGCTTAAAAGGATAAATATTACTGACCATGATGAAGACCATGATACATATGACTACATTGGGAGTAACCCGTCAGGATATATAACATGGTTTTTTGAACGGTGTGCAAGACAACAAAAAAGACTTTTAGACAGCTATATGAAAGAGCATAGGCTTGTCGTTGCAAGTGCTGATGTTGAGGAAATCAAACGGAGAAAGATAAAAACGCCGTTGCAAAGAGTGGTGAAACTTCTCAAACGGCATAGAGATATTATGTTTGCTGATGATGATTCTGGCAATAAGCCGATTTCTATCATCATTACGACCATTGCAGCAACGCTTTATCAGGAGGAAGACAACATCGTAGACGCCATGACGAATATCCTTCTCGAAGCACCAGAATGGATTAATCGTAATAAGAAAAATGACATCTATTACATTGAAAACCCAAGCTATCCAGGGGAGAATTTTGCGGATAAATGGAATACGCATCCTGAACGAGCAACGGCCTTCTTCAATTGGGTTAAACAAGCAACGGCAGATTTGACGGGAAATCAATTATATCAAATGTCGCGTATTGATATGGGTGAAAATGTTAAGATGTGCTTTGGCGAAAAAACCGGCAAAACCGTTTTTTCAAAGGCCGCTGAAGAATGTCGAGCAGGAGTTGAAAATGGTTCTTTGAAAGTAGATAGATCATCCGGTAATCTTTCGACAAAAGGAACGGTTTCTGTTCCAACCACTCGTCATTATGGGCAATAAGAGATATCTGAAACCACAACCGATAACAATAGCTAGTCAGATGCTTAGGATTCAGCAGTTGTACCGTAGTAATCTTATAGAAGTACTCAAAGCTGTCAATTCTGAACTCATTTGTGTGATTAGACTACAGCCATCGGAACATTCGGATATTTACAGAATCAAGATAACATACAAGATTAGTGATATATCGCCAAAAGCTTGGCTGCTCGCACCAGAAATGAAAACCTATGATGGGAAATATCCTCATCATATTTATGGTAAGGATGAGCGAGGTCACTATCAACTATGTGTGCATTATCATAGGGATAAGAACTGGAATCAGCAGATGTTTATCGCAGAAAGCTTTATTCCTTGGGTATGCACATGGCTAAATACCTATGAATATTGGCTTATTACCGGTGAATGGCACTATGATGAGGCCTTTCCGGGAAAGAATAAGAAGAAAAAATAGGAATGAAAGTAAAAGGCAGCTATTCAGCTTGAGTTTGAGGGAATGTAAGAATGTTTAATATCGGCGATTTCGTTTTTGATACTATTGCCGGAGCCAACGTGCAGATCATGGAGCGGATTGAGCTGTGGGGTTATACATCCTACAAAGTCTTCAATCCGGCCAATGGCAGTGTATATAAGGCAACGGGCGAACAATTAAAGAGGGGAGGCGGTGAAGCACAGCTGGATGAGAACTACCTGCGCTATGTTACGCTGCTCTCAAAAATCAGAAACGAGACATCTGCCGGTATTCTTTCTGCTCTCTCCAGCGGCGTGATTCCGCTTCCACATCAGTTGCATGTGCTGGAGCGGGCACTGGAAACGCGCAATATTCGCTACATTCTCGCTGATGAAGTCGGTCTTGGCAAGACCATAGAGGCCGGCATGATTATCAAGGAGTTGAAAGCTCGTGGACTCATCACACGAATCCTTGTTGTATGCCCTACCGGACTTGTCAGCCAGTGGTCTGTAGAAATGCAGGAGAAATTCCATGAGAAGTTTCAGGTGATCCTGCCGTCGGATTTTGATACAATACGCCGCTTGACTGATAATGATGATGTATACGGCCAGTTTGACCAGGTCATCTCGCCTATGGATTCTATCAAGCCGGTGGAAAAGCACGCCGGCTGGTCGGACAAGCGGGTGGAAAAGTACAATCAGGAGCGCATAGAGGCAATTATCAACAGCGGATGGGATTTAATTATCATCGATGAGGCGCACCGCGTAGCTGGCTCCTCCAGTTATGTGGCCCGTTATAAGCTTGGCTATTTGCTTTCCCAGGCAAGTCCATATCTGCTTTTGCTGACGGCAACGCCGCATAACGGCAAAACAGAGCCGTTTCTTCGCTTGGTTCGCCTGTTGGATGAGCAGGCGTTCCCAAACTACAAATCTATCGTCAAGGAACAGGTTGCGCCCTATCTGATTCGTTCCGAAAAGCGAGAAGCCATCGACAATAATGGGAATTTGCTCTTTAAGAAGAGATATACGCATTTGGTTGAGCTGCATTGGGACGAGCGGCACTCGCTTCAGCGCCAGCTGTATGAACTGGTTAGTTCCTATGTTTCCAAAATCTATGATAAGGCACGCTGGAATCGCAAGAAGAACATGTGCCTGATCTTCCTTATGATCATCATGCAGCGAATGGTGACAAGCAGCACTGCTGCCGTCCGTCAGAGCCTGGAGCACCGTCTGCGTGTACTCCTTGAAGAAGAGACGCGCGTGAACACCATGAGCGAATCGGATTGGGATGAGCGCGACATTGAAGACGGCGATGCGGATGCGATGGAGGCAATGTCACTTGACCGTAGTGCTGAAATTGAAGAACTGAAGATGATCATCTCTGTAGCAAAGCAAGCGGAGTTCCAGCACCATGATGTTAAGGTTGATGCTCTCTTTGACACGATTGATGAGCTTCAAAGCGAGGACCCGGCACAGAAGATTATTCTGTTCACGGAGTTTGTTGGTACGCAGGTTTATCTGAAGGAATTGCTGGAATCCAGAGGCTACTCCGTTAGCGTTCTGAACGGCAGTATGGATATCGAAGAGCGTAATAATGCTCTCAATGAGTTCAAGATGAGCACGGGTATCTTCATTTCAACGGATGCCGGTGGCGAAGGTCTGAACTTGCAGTTCGCGAATATCATTATTAACTATGATTTGCCGTGGAACCCGATGAAAATCGAGCAGCGCTGTGGTCGTGCAGACCGTATCGGTCAGCAGCGAGATGTCCATATCTACAACATGATTATCGGTGACACGGTGGAAAGCCGTGTTCGTGAAGTGCTGGAAGAAAAGCTCTCTGTCATTATGAAAGAGCTCGGCATAGATAAGTACTCCGATGTGTTGGACAACGAAGTAGCTGAATGCGATTTTACGGATGCCTATATGAGCTCCATCGGACACGCTTCCCGCATTGAACAGAATATTTACTCCGTAGAGATGGAAATGCGCCAGCAGGTGGGGAATGCTCTTAAGTACAAAGATATCCTCCATGAAGAGAAAGACCTGACACAGTTGGTTGGCAAAGAGTCCAACTTTGATGTAGATACTGCCCTGCGCCAGATGCTTGTTTACTATGAATCCTGGAAAGGAAACGATCCGACGATTATTGACAGGATCAGCATCAACGACGAGATGATTACAAAACATCTCTGCGGCAGTATTGTGCAGGACCATACAAAACAGCTTATGTCGGTTGTCATTCGGAACTTTCCGAATGAAGCTGGCTACTTCATGCTCTGGGAACTTTCTGTTTCCGAGGATACGCAGGACAAGCGCATTATTCCGATCTTTGTGAATGAGTCGTATGTGTTGCGCCCTATGGCCGGCAGCAAAATCATGGAAGTATTTCTTGACGGAAGCAGTCGGCTGGATTGCCGGATGGTACACAATCTTTCGGAAGAGAATTATCAGCGCTTGCAGGAAATCTGCATGAACTTTGCTTACAACACGTTTGTTGAGCTCAAAGAAAAGCAGACAAAGCGAAGCACTGAACAATATGAGAAGTATAATTATGCTCTGTCTCTCCGCAGAGAAGCCGCAGGGCATATCGGCATAGAGAACATTCGCCGTTCGAGAATTGCAAAGCTCGAACGCGAGGAGCGAGAGATTGAAGAAGAACACAAGCGCAGCGGAACCGTGCTCCCGGACTTCCGGCTGATGATATTGATTCAATTGGAGGCGTAAACAATGTTTGGAGAGTATGTGTATGGGAACTCCCCGGCAACATATGCAAATCTCATATGGATAAACGATGCGGATCGCCTGAATCGTATCGCACCTTACAGCAGTGCTTTTGCAGAGCATGGATTTGAAGTAGTCGAATATCAGGATGATCTCAGCTTCCGTATCGGATATGAGAAAAAAGTGAAATCCGGGAATGAAAAACTTGCCGTGATGAGTTATGACAAGGAATATATTCCCTATGATATTCTGACACGCTTTACCGCATACGCGGTTTCGCTTAGAGCCCTCTTTCCTAAATTGAATTTAGATGTTCTGCGCCATAAGTCTAAGATGGATCTGGATCTGTTGACGATGGTCATTGCAAAGAATTTTGATGATCTGACCACACCGGAGCAGACGGAAAAGTTTTTTGAGACAGTCGTTTACAGCAAGGATAATCTGCTTCGGTATTTCCGCTCAAAATTGGAGCACACACTCCAAAAAGCGAAGAGCAGTCCGTCTTATCGTGACTGGTATCGCGTTGCGGAGGAAAAAGCCCATATTGATCGGTATTCCATCCAATATGGGCTGAATATTGACACAAGCGTGATCAACCGGCTGTTCCAGGGATATGTACTCAAGTCATTCGGTACGCTGTCCTCTAAGATTGACCGAGATACACCTGTGCTGGTGAGCCGTGCGATGGAGTACATGCATGGTCAAAGTGAGAAGTTTGCAATTATTGTTATGGATGGCATGTCGGAATTCGATTGGAGTATTATCTCTCAATACTTTGTAGACGTGCAATATAAGCAGGAAGCGGCATTTGCAATGATTCCGAGCACTACATCCATATCGAGACAATGCCTGTTGTCAAACAAGTTTCCGAGTCAGTTGATCGCACCATGGGTTCAGCGCGAAGAAAAAGCGGAATTCACTGAGTGCGCCAAATCTCTTGGATATGCTGATAGTCAGATCGACTATTCTCGCGGATACGATACGGATTTCGGCAACTCTGTCCGCTGTGGTGCGGTCATTATCAACGACATAGACGATATGGTACACGCGCAGCCACAGGGACGGCTCGGAATGTATAACGATATTTCTGTGCTTTCCGATGAAGGCAAGCTCTGGAAGCTGACTGAACGTCTGCTGGCAAAAGGCTTTGATGTATATATAACGGCTGACCATGGTAATACGCTGTGCAACGGAATCGGAAGATTTGTCGGTGCCGGCGTCGATGTCGAGACCAAAAGCCATCGTATGGTGGTTCTGAAGGATTTTGCCGACAAGGCAAAGCTGGCGGATAAGTTCGGGCTGATTGAGTACCCGAAATACTATCTGCCGAAGGAATATGATTACTTGATCTGCGATACGGATACATCACTCGACAACTCCGGTGACCAGGTTATGACACATGGCGGAATGACCATCGATGAAGTCGTTGTTCCGTTTATCAAGATAAAGGCGGTACAGAGCAATGGCTAAGATTGTTGGATTATCCCGAAATTTGAAGCTTCAATGGCTCAACAAGGTAGTGGAGCTCGCTTCGAGTAACCTTACTGAACAGGAAATAAAGGATCAGCTGAACGAGTATTTGAGCTTTGAAATTTCAAGCCCGACAAATCTTCGTAAGACCCGGGAAATACTAATGAATATTTGGGTTTATGAGAATGATATCAGTAATAAGCTGAGAGAAGAAGCCATCAGCATAGTTCGTGATATGCCGGAATATGCACTGGCTGCCCATTGGTGCATGATGCTGGCAACCTATCCGGTCTTTGTCGATATGTGCAAGCTGATCGGAAGGCTGTCGGAGTTTCAGGATGAAATCACGCTAAGCCAAATCAAGCAGAAATTGTATGACGAATGGGGTGAGCGGACGACATTATATCACTCCATTGATAAATTGATTTCAACGCTGAAGGAACTGAGCGTGCTCCGGTGTGAGAAGCCTGGAAAATACCATATTGTAAAGCATGAAGTTCATAATGGCCGAATTTCAGCTTTCATGATGTATGCGATGATTCTTGTGGACGACAGCGGATATTACTCTTTTACCGATCTCAGCAACTCAGTATATTTCTATCCGTTCCAGTATCAGCTGGAAAAAAAGCTGCTTTTAGGTGATGACCGGTTTTCGATGAATAACTTCGGTGGAGAACTGTCGGTCTCTGTGAATGTATAAAGACATCGGATGTTGATTCTATGGATGAAATAAGTAACACAGCAAATAACGCGCTTGCTGAGCAACCAGAGAGTGTTCCAATACCGGCTTCTGGTAAAACGCTGTATATTACAGAATCTATGCCAGACTTTGATTACAAGAATTTGCTTGGCAGTTTGTACAAGCCATAAATATGGATGATATTCTTGCCAAGGTTGAGGCAGGAATTCAATATGTTGTGCAGATTCCGGCTGAATTTCAGAAAGCGTATGAATCTGATGAATATTTCATTGTGAAGAATACGGAAGCAGGAAAAACGTGGCCGTCTCTGATGAAAGTAGCCGAAAACGACTGTAATCAGGTGGTTACTCCACTCCCAATTGCTGAGCAGGCGATGGTTCAAGGCAATCCTATTCAAGATCTGTCAAAACATACATGAGAAATTTAGAGGGAACAGCATCCGTCCTCATGTTCGAGAGTAGGCAGCGGACAGCGGATGTCGCTTGCCCTTACTGCCGCGGGAAGGTGGAGATTTGCGAGCTGGCAAACAAGCAACTGAAGGACATCCCTGTTTGGCAGGGCATCAGTCAGGAGCTCTGTTTTCTGTGCCATCGGTATCGCTGCACGAAGTGCGGCAGAAAGCACACGGAAGAGATTCCGCTGCAGCATCCGGGAACGCGAATCACCGAAAGAGCCGCCACTTGGATTCAGACGCTGCTGCTGAATCAGATGACGATTCGGGGCGTTCAGCAGATTACGGGGATTCACTGGGAAACAATCCGCCGGATTCATGTGCAGCTCATGACGCAGATGCTTCAAGCGCATCGGAAAGAGCTGAAAGCACGGAAATATCAGCGCGCTTTGACAAGTTTCTGCTGCGAAGAAAGCGGGACATTGAACGGACGCGGCTGATTCTTTCCATAGCTGCGTTATTTGTGATGCTTTCCCTGCTTCCCATTAATAAATCTCCGAATCCTTGCCATATGACGAGGTGTGATACTGTCAACAAAGTTATCACCTATTATCCGCTTACTGGCTTTCAAATAGTCGAACAGGTTGCCTTCGATGTGTTTACCGCCATTAATAGCAGCTTTTCTGCTCTGATACGCAGCGCTCCCTTTATATGAGTACTTCTTATATAATTCGTTTGCGTTAATGCGGTTTCCCTTTTTCGTAACGCCACTGCATTTAAATATGGTCACAGCTTTACGATGCATTCGGTTATAGTACTTTGAAATTGTTTTTTCGCGTAGGCGAATTTTCTTCCCATCAAATGAAAATCCGAGAAAGTCTATCAAATTTTTTCCATTTTCTTGACCAAGAATAACATCAGCAATGCAATTCCTTATAACACCGTTTTCAACGGAAAAAATTCTTGTCTTTTCTGCCTTTATTTCAATACCTCCTGCTTCCGTAATAAACCCACAAATGGTTTCATAATGCTTTCTAAAATCTACAGGCGCGGTATTGGGAATAACAACCATAAAATCGTCACTGTATCGCATATAAAAGCCTTGTAATGCCGATACATACTCATAAATCTGCTTATCAGCCTTTAGCATATATACATTAGCAAGGACAGCACTAATGGGTGAACCTTGCGGGACGCCTTTTGCTTCTGGCAAATTGGGATTTTTCTTAAATACCTTTTTCCATGCACGTATAGTTTTTGTGTCCAGAAGTTTGTCTCTCTGATTGAGTTGCTTTTGTCCGTTTTTATTCTTTTCCAGCTTATAATAATCAAGCAAATCATTCATTTCTGCATAGGAAAAGCGCGTCACACTCTTAAAAATGGCATAATAATCAGGAGGAAGACATTCAACATTCAGCAAATCACAGAGCTCTTTTTTCAGATAAGGATGACTAATGTTATCAAAAAAACTTGTGAAGTCACCAATCATTACACAGCAAGAGCGGCATGACTGAATAAAACGAAATGCATCATTAGCAAAATCAATGTTGTTACGCCCTATAAAATTGTTTCGGTAAGCCACTGCCACTGAATCAATGCCATCCTGCTGTACTCGTGCATTATATTGTTCATTCAGCAAATAGGAATAATAGCGGTAAATCCATGCGTCTTTATGTGCAGCATAGAATATTTCTCTTTTCTTAGGCGGCTGCTTCTTTCCATTTTTCACTTTTCTTGTTGTTATGGTATAGTGTATAAACGGCATAAATGCATGGATTGCAACGCTTTCAGGCGAAGATATATATTTCCAGCATTGTTCCAGCGAAATCCTCCTGTCAAAATGTGCATATCGGATTACTCGCTGCCTTTGAGCGCTCTTCCATTCATCAAGAATCATATTGCCTCCCAATATAGTGCAATCCCCATCAGCATGGCGGGTGATACACCTCAGCTGACGGGGATACATTAAAACGTGGCAAGCGAGCTTATAGTTGGTAACTGCTGCTCGAACTTTACGCCAATCACCCTACTCACACAATGCTCGATTATGTTATTATTACCAAGCATGAAGGAAGTGTCTACACCATGACTATATGCATCATCGCTCTGGCGGCCTATTGGCTGACCAGAAGCGATGTCAGCACGGTTTGCGACATCTGGTCAGAAATACTGACTGAAATCAGCAGCTGGTGCTTGACAACAATACTTCACCTCCATGCCACTGCATGGAGTAATAATATTATAGTGTATCAGACGCTTTTTGTCAATATTTAATCAGAATTTTTCAAGGGATCAACCTTCATCGGCTTCTTTGAGGAAGTCGAGACGACCGAAGAGCACGAATGGATACTTTTACTGCATTGCAGAAGGCATTACATCGTAAGCGAAATGAGAGAACGTCAGAGGGCAAAACCCAAAAGTTGAGAAACTTTGAGAAGAAATGAGAAGCTTTGAGAAAGTTTGAGAAGAAAATCTGTGCTATACTATATACGTGTTACCAAGCACCTCCGCCGCCCGCCCCCGCTTGATAACATTCGCCCCGCTGTACCCACAAACAGCAGCGCATAGCACCCAACAGGACAAATTAGCAGCGAACAAGACAAAACAGGACGAAACAGCACAAAATAGCACGCTTTAGCAAACAAATCTGTGCTATGATAGTATCGTCGGAAGTTCGCAGTCACCGGCCAAGGCAATCAGCGTCATGCTGACTGCCTTTTTTGCATCCCGCTGCGCATTTTGAAAGGAGGTGGTCGTCTTGATTGCCACGGGCTGACAACATTTTCGCAGGCAGACTGCACCCGCAGCCTGTCTATTTTGTTGCCGCAAATGCGGAGAAAGTGAGGAGCATATGAGAGTATTCGGCAAAATCAACATCATCGGGCTGGATAACGGCTACGGGAACATCAAGACGGCGAACGGCATTTTTCCGGCGAGCGTCACTCGCTGCGAGGCTGAACCGGCGCATGCGCAGGACGTGCTGGTGTACGATGGCAAGTATTACGTCATCGGCGCGGGGCATCGGGAGTTCACGCTCGATAAGGTCGGCAATCAGGATCACTACCTGCTGACGCTGGCGGGCATCGGGCAGGAGCTGTGGTGCAATCAGCTGACGACGGCGGCGGTTCATCTGGCGGTTGGACTGCCGCTGACGTGGGTCGGCGACCAGCGAGAGCAGTTCCGTGCCTATCTGTCGCAAAATCGGCATGTAGATTTCAACTGGCGCGGCATCGATTACCATGTTGATTTGGTCGGCGTGGACGTGTACGCGCAGGGGTATTCCGCCGTCATTTCCGAACTGCGGAAATTCACCGGGGCGAATATGCTGTGCGACATCGGCAACGGCACCATGATTGTCATGGCGATTAACGACCGCAAGCCGGTGCTGGAGCAGTGCTTCACGGAGAAGTACGGCACTTACCAGTGCGTGCTGAAGGCGCGGGAAGCCTTGACGCGGCTCTGCGGGCGAACCGTGCCGGACGTGACCATCGAGCAGGTGATGCGCGAGGGCACGGCTGATGTTGCGCCCGAATATGTGCAGGTCATCCGCGAAGCCGCGGCGGACTACGCGGCGGAAATCATGCGCAAACTGCGCGAGCATGAATATGACCCCAAGACGATGCGGCTGTGGATTGTGGGCGGCGGCGGTTGCCTGATTCGCAACTTCGGGCAGTATGATTCCAATCGCGTGACCATCATCGGTGATATTCACGCCTCCGCCAAGGGGTACGAGTATCTGGCAGAGCGGCACTTGCAGCGTGAGGCGAGAATGCGGTGAAAGAGATTCTGCGCACGACGATTCGCCTCTATGCGGAGAAACCCGCCGACCGGGAAGCGCTGCGGCTGCTGCGTCAAGTGCGGGAGGAACAGCACTTGCGCTATGCGGATGCTATCGTTGCGGCGGTCAATGCGCACTATGGGCAGGCGCGGCAAGGCTGCTTCGATCATCAGCAGCGCGAGGAAATCCGCAGCATTGTCCGCGAGGAGATGGCAGCATCGCTGTTTCGATGCGCTGAGCAAACACCGGCAGAGACATTGAAGGACGCGAACGCGCCGGACGAGACCGACCTCGACAATCTGCTGGATATGATGGGCAGCTGATGCGAAAGCGCACCAAATTCCTTTCTGCTGATGCACGGAGAGACTTGGATAGCATCAGACGGCATCAAATGCGCACCAGTCATCAGCAGACAGGAATGAGCACTCAGCGGGCGGCAACCCCGCCGGAGTCCAGAGGCGGAGCGCTTTGGTCAGTGTTCAGAGGCGAAGCCTTTGACCCACAGGGAGGCGCGCCGACCGAAAAAGTGATGCTGTGCGTCACTTTGTAGTGGGTAGTCTCTGCCGCAATCAGAGGGAATCGGTCGCTGCGCTCCCGCCGCCCGCAAGCAAGGAGGTACTATACGAGCAAAATCAGAGCAACCCGGCACAACGGTCGTGCCGGAAAGAACGGTGTGTTCACCACCAAGCACAATGACCGCAATTTTGACGTAACCCACGCTGAGCACATCCATCCGGCCAAAACGCAGGAGAACGTCTATTGGGACTGGCTGAATGGAATGCGCACAGGCGAAAGAAGCGCCGACGTTCCTTCCTTCGAGGATGTTGAGCGGATTTTTTACGAGCAGCATTATTCCGGCTATGTCGCCGGGCAATGCGCACGCAACGCCGAGCGCCGCCACACGGAGCGCAACCGAACCGTGGAGCAGATTCGCCGCGACAAGCGCACCTGTCCGGAAGAAACCATCTTCCAGTTCGGCAAAGAGGGCATCGGCGCGACGCCGGAGCAGCTGCTGGACATCTTCACGGCGTTTAAGCAGCAGTTCGAGGAGCGCTACGGCAAACACGTCCACATGCTGGACTGGGCGATGCACTGCGACGAGACGACAGTGCACATTCAGGAGCGCCACTGCTTCGACTATGTGAACAAATACGGCGAGGTCGAGCCGAAGCAGGAAAAGGCGCTGGCGCTCATGGGCATTCCGCTGCCGCAGCCGGACAAGCCGCCGGGACGCTACAACAACCGCAAAATCACCTTCGACGCCATGAATCGGCTGATGCTGATTGAAATCGCGAAGGCGCACGGGCTGGACATCGAGGAACAGGTGAAGTACGGTGGCAAGACGCATCTGGAAAAGCTGGATTACATCATTGCCAAGCAGCTGGAAACTATCCGGAATCAGCAGAAACAGCTGACCGCGCAAGCGCAGCAGATTCAGACCTTGACCGCGCAGATTGCCGAGAAGGATGCCGAGCTGGACGCGAAGCTGTTCCGCCTGTCCGATGTGGATTTGCTGATTGAACAGGTGACGGACATTTGCTACGAAAAAGCCGTGACCGCCGTCAGCGAGAGCATGAATAAAACGGCGCTGGACAAAGCAGCGGCGGGCGTTGACCGCACCATTCGAGCGGCAAAGTCGCCCAGCAGTGGGCTTGGCGCTCCCTTCATCGGCGTGGTGGAGACGTGGCTGGGCAAAGCGAGGGAGGATGTGTTCAGCGCGCTGCTTTCGATGGCGGACGACGTGCGGCGACGGCTGCTGTCGCCCACCATGCACGAAATCATGAAATGCAGCATTGCGGAGACGGCGCGCCCGGCCGTGGTGGAAAAGCTGCGCCCCAAACTGCGGGATGATGCCTATCCGAAGAAGCGCCCCGATGCGTGGGCGCGATAACCATTGCAGGAGATGAGAACATGAGCGACAACACGGAAATCGACTGGTTGCTGCCGATGCCGGACGACCAGATGGCCGCCGCCTACCAATCTGTACAAGCCAAGTTGACCCACACAGCTGGCGGCGAAGTGCGCAATACGCTGCAAAACTTTGTCACGGCGCTGACCCATGATCCGGTTTTTGCCGGAAACATCCGCAGAAATCTGTTCAAGGAGCGCATGTCGATGACCCGCCCCGTCTGGTGGACGCGGAAAAGCGACATGATTGACGACATGGATGTTGCGTTCCTGCGGCTGTATCTGGAAGAACACTACGGGCTGCGGTCGGAAAAGCTGATTTATCCGGCGCTGAACATCGTGTCCACCGCGCAGGCGTTCCATCCGGTGCGGGACAGGCTGAACCGTCTCGTCTGGGATGGTGTGCCGCGCGTTCGGATGGCGCTGCACCATTTCCTTGGCGCGGAAGTGAGCGACACGAACGAAAAGTACCTGCGCATATTCATGCTCGGCGCGGTGAACCGGGTGTTTCATCCCGGCTGCAAGTTTGAGCTGATGCTGGTGCTGGTGGGCGGGCAGGGCGCTGGCAAAACCACCTTCATCCGCTTTCTGGCGCTGGAGCCGGAATGGTTCACGGACGATGTCAGCAAATTGGACGACAAGGAAATTTACCACCGGCTCAACGGTCATTGGATTTGCGAACTTTCGGAGATGGTCGCGACGGCGAACGCCAAAAGCATCGAGGAAATCAAGTCTTTTCTCAGCCGCGACAAGGATTTTCTGCGGATGGCATATGACCGATACGGCGGCGATCATCCCCGGCAGAGCGTGTTCGCCGGCACGACCAACCGCATGGATTTCCTGCCTTTGGACAGAAGCGGCAATCGGCGCTTTCTCCCGGTGACGGTGGATGCGTCGAAAGCCGACTGCCATATTCTCGACAACCCGGCGGAGTCCCGGCACTATTTCGAGCAGTTGTGGGCGGAAATCATGGTGCAGTACAAGTCCGGCGCGTACAGCACGCATCTGTCCAAGGAGGATGAAGACGCCTTGCGCAAACAGCAGCAGGATTATTGTCAGGAGGATACGCTGGCGGGGCGCATCTACGCATGGTTCGAGACGTTCGAGCAGGACAAGGTCTGTTCCTTGCAGATTTATCGGGAGTGCTTGGAGCATCCTTTCGATGAGCCGAAGAATTACGAAACGCGCGAAATCCGCGAAATTGTGGACAGCGGGATTGCCAGCGGCGAAATCAGCGGGTGGCAGAAGTTCCGCAATGCCCGCAAGTTCGCCAAGTACGGGCGGCAGTATGGTTGGGAGAGAATCCCACCCTTCTGACATGCTGCCTATCATCCGAATGTCAGGGAATATGTCGCGGAATCCCCGCTGCGGCAAGGTGTTTCGCGGCTTGACATGCCGGACATATCCAAATCAGCAAAACAAATCGTTTCAATAAAGAAAAGACGCAGAAAAAGGTTCACCATCCGCGTGTCAGCATGTCGGATATGGCCCTGCGTCTCCATTTCGGAGGTGAAAGAATGTTCAATCGCGTTCCGGCGGACGATCGGGCGGACGAAAATCAAGCGGAATCCGCGCACAAAGTCCCCAAGATGACGCTGACGATGGCGGAGCTGGCAGACGAGCTGCACATTTCCCTGCCAACGGCGCGGAAGCTGGTGCGAAAATCAGGCTTTCCCGCGTTCAGCATCGGCAGCAGGATTCTCATCAACCGGGAAGGGCTTCAGCGCTGGCTGGATGGTCAGCCGCCGATTGCTGTCACCTGAATTTTTTCGCAAAATGTACTTGCCCCGTGCTGTGATGTGTGCTATGATCATCGTAGCACCTTGACAATTGAATCAGCATACACAGCACGGGGCGATTGATAAGGAGGAACATCAATACCTCGTCAGAAATTAACCCAACGTACCGACGGCTACTTCAAGGTGAAGTACCATGATAAGCAGTTTTACGGCAAAACGCAGGCGGAAGCCATGAAAGCACGCGATGCGTACAAGCAGAAAGAGCAAATGGGGCTCAGCCACGACCTCGAAGGCATTACCTTTTTGGATTATGCGCTGAACTGGCTGGAAATTTACCGCTCCGATTGCAGCGTGCCGTTGCAGAAGCAATATGCCAGCATGATTCGCTTTGCCGCCGATCACACGCGGAAACGGTTCATCTGCGACATCAACGCGAACGACTTGCAGGCCATCTTCAACAAGCTGAGCTGCTATTCCTCGTCCTATGTGAGCAAGTTTGCCTCACTCATGAACGGCGTCTTCCGCAACGCTGTGTCCAACGGGGCGCTGATTCGCAATCCGATGGCGGGCGTGCAGCGTCCCAAATGCAAGAAAACGGGCGGACACCGCTGCTTGGAGCCGTGGGAACGCGCGCTGATTCGCAGTACATGGCAGGAGCACGACTTCGGCCTGGCGGCGATGGTGATGCTCTACACCGGCTTCCGCAGGGGAGAAATGCTCCACCTGAACATCGACCGCGATGTGGATTTCGAGAAAAAGACGATTGCCGTCCGCGGCGCTGTGTCGTTCAGCGAAGGCAATCGCCCGAAGCTCACGAAGGGAAAAACCGCTTCCGCCATCCGCACTGTGCCGCTGCTTCCTCTGCTGGAAGAGGCGCTGAAAGGGCGGCACGGGCTGGTTTGCCACAAGGAGAACGGCGGCATCATGTCGCAGTCCGCCTTCGCGTGCAAGTATGCGTCGTACATCACCTTCCTGGAGACGAAGCTCAACGGCATCCACAAGCGCTGGTACGGCAAAACCAACGAGCAGAAGCAGCTCTTGGCGGAGGGCAAGCTGCCGCCGTGGAAGGAAATCAACATCCGCTGCCACGATTTCCGCGTGGAGTTCTGCACAAGAGCCTACTACGCGCAAGTGCCGCTCAAAACGCTGCAAAGCTGGATGGGACACGCCGATGCTGACATGATTCTTGCCATCTACACGAAGCTGGACAAGGAGCAGGAGCGGACGGATGCTGCGAAGATGGTCAATTACCTGACCCGCTTGGAAGTGGATTCCGCCGCCGAATGAGAGCGAGCCGACGAATTCCCGCAATTTTATAACCCCGCCGGTACAGCACCATGTCCCTGAAAGCGGCTAATTTCAAGGGATTCCGGGCAAATTTTATAACCCCGTTATAACCCCATTGTCCCTTGAAACGGCGTGAAAATAGGCAAAAATGCGGTTTTCAGGGAGGAAAAGGGGCAGAAGCTCGGAAGCAACGGAATCTGTGCTACTTGCAAAATCATGTGCTATATGGCATGAATTTCAACCATGATAGACGAAAATCCGCCCAAAAGTACAAAAAAAGAAGCGATTTTTCAATCGCTTCGATGTCTGGGTGAGAAGATTCGAACTTCCGGCCTCTTGAACCCCATTCAAGCACGCTACCAAACTGCGCTACACCCAGTCATGTTCCGAAGGTTTCGGCTCTCGCCGAAGGGGTCAACCTTGCGAACAGAACTAATTATAGCATGTTTCCAGCGCCCTGTCAAGAGGGAAAATGTCTTTTTTTTATGATTTTTTGCGAAGTCGAACGCGAAAAATCATAAACACGATGCACTTTGCCAATTAGCCCTTTTTCGTCGTTTCTTCCATGAGTTTGTCAAGATACTTGATGATTTTCTGCGCGTCGTTGCATTCTTCTGCGTAATCCCTGATTTGCTTGAGAAGCTCATTGAAACGCTGATTTGTCATGTTCAATGCCACCTTTCTGTAAAATAATGCATATCAGTCATTCTCGCCGTCACGCAGAAGCTCTTCCAGATGCTTGACAATCGCGTCTTTATCCGGGGCTTGCTCTGCGTAGGCAAGCAGTTCGCGAAGTAGAAAGCGCAGCTGATAATCCGTCAAGCCGGATTCTCCATGTTCGTCCATGTGGACATCTCCTTTCTGATAGCGTTTATTGACAATTCTATTATAACATACGGATGGCGGGATACAATAGGAAAAAGTGATTTTTGCCGCAAAAATCACAAAAAACATTTGACGCGGGTGCAAAACTATGCTATGATGAAACCATCAGGCAGGGGGAGGAAAAGCAGGCATGGAAATCGTACTGGATGTAATTCAGGTTGTCCTCGCGGCGATTCTCGTCGTGCTGGTCTACAAGCTCTACAAGAAGCAATGAGACTGACACCGAGAAAAGGAAACGGCGGTCACATTACTGCTTACTTTGCGACGGTCGGCAGCAAGGAAGCGCGGGATGCGGGGTTCATCCGTCCTGACGGAAACAGCCGTATCCTGAAAAAGGTGGTTGACACCGAAAAGGGGACGCTCACCTTCCAAGTGGATTGGGAAGCGGAAGATAATCGAACCGACCTGTGATGCCGCAAGAGGGGAGCGTGTGCTGCCCCTCTATTTGATTGCAATCCTCGCGTAACGCCCATCCTCCTCCATCACAAACCCTTCTCCATTCCCGGCTTGAAAGTCAAAATACCCGCCCTCCGGCACAGCAAACTTTTCCATAATCGCCATGAGCGTCCCGCCGTGCGCCACCACCGCGCAGTCCTCGTCCTGCTGGCGAATCTGCTCGAATGCGGTCGCGCACCGTGCGGCAAACTGCGCTCTGCTTTCGCCATGCGGGAAGGGCAGCTCGCCGCCGGAGTCAATCCACGCCTGATAGTCGGCGCGGCCGTTCAATTCTGCGTAATTTTTATTCTCAAAGTCGCCGAAATCGCACTCGCGGAAGCCGCCGATGATGGTCTGCGGAACGCCAGGGTAGAGGAGATTCGCCGTTTCCACGCAGCGGCGCATGGGGCTGACAAACACGCGCGACACGGGCGGATAGTGCCGATTCTGCAATTGCGCAATTCCTTCGGGGCACAGCGGCTCGTCCGTGCGGCAGCCGATGTAGCGGTGCTCATGGTTGCCCTGCGTCTGCCCGTGGCGGATGAGAATCCACTTCATTTGATGCGCACCCCGATTCCGCAGACGCAGCGCGTGACGCTTTCCGATTCCTGCGCGACGATGCACAGCGCGCGCCCGACCGCCTCGCGGAAGAGGCGTTCCTCCTTTACAATCGGCACGACGCCCGCGCCGACTTCGTTCGCGACGACGATGGCGTCCGGGTGCGCGGCGCAGAACTGCCGGGCAAATTCGCGCGGGTCTTGATGCGTCTCCAAGACGGCGCGGCGGATGGCTTCGTGAAAATCAGGATAGCAGGGAAGTCCGGGATTCTCCGCGCGGGCGAGTTCTTCCTGCCCTTGATAAACGCCGCCAATGTACAGCTTCATAATAGCTTTCCTCCGATGACAATGACTGCCGTCAGTGTGAGTTCTGTGATTTGCAGAAACCAGCCCGCAAGGTCGCCGGTGATGCCGCCGAACTGTTTGTACGACATGTGCCGATAGTACCATGCGCACAGAATCGCGGCTAACAGGCACGGAATCGCCAGCCATCCGCCGACAATCGCCCATAGCACTGCGCAGAGAGCGGTGTACACCGCGCAGCTGATGGTCAGCATCCGCCGCTGTGCCGCCTGCGCAAAAGCATCGAGCATCCCCTTGGGTCGGGCGTTCCTAAACGCGGACATTGCCCACGCGCTGCACGCCCGCGACAGCATGAAGCAGCCAATCATCATCGGCGCAAGGGTCGTCGGCAGTTCGCTGAGCAGCGCCGCGTCCAGCAGCAGATAGCCCGCGCAGCCCAGCACAGCGAATGCTCCGACGTGGCTGTCCTTGAGGATTTCCAGCCGCTTTTCCGGCGATTGCCATGATGCCAGTGCGTCGCTGGTGTCCATGAAGCCGTCCATGTGGATGCCGCCGGTGACGAGAATCGGCAGCAGCGCCCCGATCGCGCCGCGCAGCAAGGCTCCGAAGCCCAGCGCGTCACACAGCGCCAGCCAGCCCCACAGCAGCAGCCCAATCACTGCGCCGATGAGCGGGAAAAAGCACATCGAATACTTGCGGTTTTCGTCTGTCCAAGCCACCTGCGGTACGGGAATGCGCGAATAGGTGGAAAACGCGATGCACAGCGAGCGGATTACACGCATGGGAGCGCTCCTTTCACACAGACGGGGATGGAATAGACGACTTCGACCACGCAGTCCGCCATCTTTGCGGCTTCTGCGTTGATGCGCGCCAACTGCCGCAGATAATCCAGCGTCGAGTCGGGATAATGGATGCCGTCGGAAAAAACGTCGTTCGTGACCAGAATCAGGTGCTGGCACTTGCACGCGAGGGCGTTTAGCGCCGGGAGGATGCGGGACGTATCGCCGCCGCCAAACATCTCGTTCGCCATCAGGTTGACCAAATCTTCCAGCAGAACGACGCTGCCTTCGGGGACATCCGCCGACGCAAGGTTCTTTTCACACTCGATGGTCGTGAAACCCTTGTCCGCGCGCTGTGCCCGATGCCGCGCCACTCGCTGCACGGATTCTTCGTCGTACACCTGCATGGTCGCGATATACACGCGCTTTTCCGCTGGAAGCGCGCTGACCAGCTTCTCCGCCCATGTGGATTTGCCGCAGCCACTGCCGCCCGTGACCAGCACAATCATGCTTTACCCTCCTGTGGCTCGTAGGCCGAAATGCCCAATTTGTCGAATGTGTGCGGCCCGTGGTAAACCTTGAGCGCCATATCCAGCAGGGGAATCAGCGACACCGCGCCTGTGCCTTCGCCCAGCGCCATATCAGCGTAGATGATGGGGGACATGCCCAATTCCGACATGATGCGCACCACGGCTGGCTCGTGGCTCATGTGCGAGGGGAGCATGGCGGATTTTGACGCCGGGTCGATGCGCACTGCCGTGAGCGCCGCGACTGCCGAAATCACACCGTCGATGACAATCGGCACATGATGGCGCAATCCGCCCAGAAAGATGCCGACCATCCCGGCAATCTCGAATCCGCCGACTTTCGCCAGCACGTCCAGCGCATCATCCGCATTCGGGCGATGGATGCTCAGGGCGCGCTGAATGGCAGCCTTTTTGCGCTGCAAGCCCGCGTCCGATAAACCCGCGCCGCGCCCAGTGATGTCCTCCGGCGAACAGCGCATGAGCGCGCACGCCATGGCGGTGGAGGCGGTCGTGTTCCCGATGCCCATTTCGCCCGTGGCAATCAGCTGATACCCACGCGCTTTCATGCGGGCGACCGCGTCGATACCCGCTTGAACCGCCTGTTCCGCCTGCGCGCGGGTCATCGCGGGTTCACGCGCCATATTGCGTGTTCCGGCGGCGATGCGGCAGTCTATCGTCCCCATGACGGGCGTCACCATGCCGAAATCCAGCGCGTACACGTCCGTTCCGGAGACGGATGCCATCAGGTTGATGTTCGCCGTGCCCGCGACGATGGACTGCGCCACGAGTGCCGTTACCTCGCTGCCGGATTGGCTCACACCCTCCGCCACTACGCCGTGGTCGCCGCAGCAAATCAGCGCGCAACGCTTGTTGATGCAAACGTCCGCCGTCTGCTGAATCCCCGCGATCTGCACGACAAGCTGTTCCAGCTTTCCCAGCGAATTCAGCGGCTTCGCGACGTGATTCCACCGAAATTGCGCCTGTTCCTGTGCGTTCATTTGTCCTCCCTGTCCGAGCGCGCGGCGACCGCGGCAATTTCGCGGAAGCGCGCAATAATCGCATCATAATTCTTCTTCTGGTGCGGGAAAGCGCAGTGCTGGCAGCTTTTGATGCCCGATTCCGTGTAGGTGCAGTGGCCGCCGCAGTGCTTGCCCAGCGTGTACAGCGGGCAGTAACAGAAAAGGCAGTTGAAATCCTCTTCCTTTACGCCCTTGTGGCAGGGAAAATATTCACATTCCTTGTTCTGAAAGAAGTTGTAATGTTTGTTTTGCTCCGGCATATGCTCACCTCATCGTACAATGGCAATCAGTACAATCAAAACCATCATCAGCGAACTGCTTGTATACAACAAACGGTTTGCACGGCGGATATCCGCGCGTTCAGCAGGCCGATCCGCGTCGCCGATGGTTGGTTTTTCGACGGGTTTGCCGAAGTAATTGTGTGTCCCGCCAAGTTGGATGTGCAGCGCCCCCGCCGCCGCGGATTCGCTCCACGCGCAGTTGGGGCTTTTGTGATTGGCGTGGTCGCGGCGGACGATGCGAAAGGCGTTTTTGCCGTCCAAGCCTGTCAAATAGGAAGCAATCACCATCAGCAGCGCCGTCAAACGCGCCGGAATGTAGTTCAGCACATCATCCAATCTGGCGCTCGACCAGCCAATATCGCGGTATTTCTCGTCCAAGTATCCAACCATCGAATCCAACGTGCTGGCGGCTTTGAATCCCCACAGGAGGATTGGCCCGCCGATGGCAGCGTACAGCAGGGGAGAAATTACGCCGTCCGTCGTGTTCTCCGACACTGTTTCGACGGTTGCTTTGATGATTTCTTCCTCGCTTAAGTCCTGTGTGTCGCGCCCGACAATCCGCGCCACCTGTGTCCGCCCAGCGGCAACGCCCTGCCCCAGCGCCTTTTCCACGCCGCGCGCTTCCTTCGCCATGCTCGTGATGGCAATGCCCATCCAGTCCAGCAGAGCCATGGCAATCAGCAGGGGAATGCGCCCCAGCAGCCCGCAAAGCATCAAAATCAGCGCGACGACCGCCATCGTCAGCAGTACGGTGGAGGCGGTCAGGAACACCGCGCTTTTCCGCAGATTGCCGCCACGCCGCCGCAGCTTCTTTTCCATCCAGCCGATGTACTTGCCGATGATGCACACCGGGTGATACAGCCACGACGGGTCGCCCAGCAGCAAATCCAGCACGAAGCCGATTATCAGTGCCCAAATCCAATCGCTCATTGCTTACATCTCGCCTCGCACAATACGGTAGATGGCGTCCATATCGACGCTCGCGCGGACAATATCAGCAATGCGGTCGAACTCGCGCTCGCGGTATTCATCGAGGGTCATCGGGGCCTGCGTTTCGGTGTCGATGCCCTTTTCTTTGCGGATGTGCGCGGCGATGGCGGCGAACAGTTGCCCGTCGTCAAACAAGCCGTGCAGATAGCTGCCCAGCACGTTGCCGCGCTCGTTCATCACGCCGTCCACGCGATTGCCGATGCGCAACCACGGCAGCGCCTTTTCGCCGAACTGATTTTGCCCAGCGTGAATCTCGTAGCCGTCCACCAGAATGCCGTTCGATGATGCCAGCCAGCCGGACGCATCGACGACGCCGCTGGCCTGCGCGGTTTCCTTCTCCCTTGCGAAGGTGACCTCCATGTCCAGCAAGTCCAGCCCCGCCAGCTCCGGCACGCGCGATTCCACATGGTCAGGGTCGTGCAGCATTCTGCCCAGCATCTGGTATCCGCCGCACACGCCGATGACCATGCCGCCCTTGCGCGCGTGGCGGATGATGGCGGCATCCAAGCCGCGGTTGCGCAGGTCAATCAAATCTTCAATGGTGTTTTTCGTGCCGGGGAGGACAATTAGGTCGGCATTTTCGATCTCCTTCGCGCTCTGGGCATAGCGCACCTTCACGCCGGGCTGAAGCGATAGAGACTGGAAATCTGTGAAGTTGGAGATGTGCTTCAGCTTCACCACGGCAACGTCCAAATCCCCCTGACCCATCATGCGGCTGAAACGTTCGGTTACGCTGTCCTCATCCTCCAGCCCCACGTCCATCCACGGCACAACGCCTAATACGGGAATGTGAATGCGCTCCTCCAGCATCTTGAGCCCCGGTTCAAGAATCTTCACATCGCCGCGGAATTTGTTGATGATGACGCCCTTCACACGGGCACGTTCCTCGTCCGTCAGCAGCATCACCGTGCCCAGCAGCGACGCGAACACGCCGCCCAAGTTGATGTCGCCCACCAGCAGCACCGGCGCATCGGCGGATTCCGCCATTGACATATTCACGATGTCCCCGGCGCGCAAGTTGATTTCCGCCGGACTGCCCGCACCCTCAATGACTACGCAGTCCACGGTGGATTCCAGCGCGTCATACGTCGCCTTGATGCGTTCGCGCAGGGCGGGCTTGTAGCGGTGATACTCCATCGCAGTCATTGTGCCGATGGCTTTGCCGTCCACAATTACCTGACTGCGGCGATCGCTCGTAGGTTTGAGCAGCACGGGATTCATGCGCACATCCGGTTCAACGCCCGCTGCCTGCGCCTGTGTCACCTGCGCGCGCCCCATTTCCAAGCCGTCCTTGGTAACGAACGAATTTAATGCCATGTTTTGCGCTTTGAACGGCGCAACCTTGTATCCATCCTGCTTCATGATGCGCAGAAACGCGCTGCACAGCACGCTTTTGCCCACGGACGACGCCGTCCCCATCACCATCAAACTCTTACCGCGCATCGAAATTCTCCCTATCAAGTGCCGCTATCAGTAAATCATTTTCCGCGTCTGTTTTCACCGCCAGGCGCAGATAATTCGCGGGCAAGCCGAACGAATCGCACGTCCGCACCAAAATGTGCTGCGCCCGCAGGTGCTGCACCGTTTTCGTCATGTCGTGCCCGAAATCAGCCAGCAGGAACGGCACGCGTCCCGCCGTCACACGTACGCCGAGCGCCTGCAAGCGCCGCGCGAACCGCTCTGCCTGCGCCTGATTCGCCTGTGCATCCGCCGCAATTTCCGCCTGATGACGGGGCAGCTCCGCCGCAACCGCCGACGCCAGCACGTTCAGCGACCATGTGACTGCCCGCTCCTGCAAGCGTGCAATCTGTTCCGGCGCGGCGCAGATGTACCCTAACCGCACGCCCGGAATGCACAGAATCTTCGTCAACGACCCAACCACCGTCAAACCATCCTGCACATGGTGGCGAACCGTCGCATCCGGGCAATAGTCGATGAACGCCTCGTCCACAATCAGCTCGCCGCCGCTGTTCCGCACGTCCCGATGCATCCGCAGCACGTCATTCGGCGAAAGCAGCGTGCCTGTCGGATTGTTCGGATTGCATATAACCACCGTGTCATCCGCCTGAATCGCCTGATTCGCCGCCATCCGCCGCCCATGCGCCTTCGCCCGCTCCGCATATTCCCCGAACGTCGGCTGCTGCACATGCACCGCGCCGCGCCGAACGCCGAGCGTCAGGTCAATCGCCGCCGCGCCGCCCGCTGTCGGCAGCACGCAGTTTTCGTCCGCGCCGAGATACAACGCCAGCCCCGCACGCGCCGCCCGCATTGCGCGGTCAGGGTAATAGCACGCCTGCGAAAGCGCCGCGCGCATGGTGTCCATCACCCACGCGGGCGTTCCCTCTGGTCGCAGATTCGCGGAAAAGTCCAGCCAATCCGCTGGCTGACCTTCCCAAACATTGCCGCCATGCCTCAATGCCGCGTCCTCCTGAATCAGCAGAAATACCGAGAATGATTATAGCAAAATTACGGGGGAATTTCAACAGCGGGTGGGCAGGATGACGAATCCGCAGTTATAGAATAGAAAGAAAACTGACAGACACACACTCCATAAGTACAATTGTACTTCTTTCGCTTTTGCCAATTGTAAATAATTGCGCCAAAGAATTGACTTTTTCGTGAAAAGGCGTATAATCATGGAAGGAAGGGGTGGAAATTCATGAGAACGACGAAGCTAATGGCGGGTGCGTTGACGCTGCTGGTGCTGGTCGGCGGTGCGGCGGCTGCCGAGACGGTGCAATCCTCCGAAGGCACGGTGTATACCCTGCCGGCGAATGTTTCCCGCATCGAGGAGTACGCATTTTACGGCGACGGGGAACTGCGGGAAATCCGCATTCCGGAGGGCGTGACGGAAATCGGCGATTATGCTTTTGCAAACTGCTGGTATCTGACGGAAATCACGATTCCGGAGAGTGTGACCAAGATTGGCGCACATGCCTTTGACAGCTGCGTGAGCTTGAAAACGGTGCAGCTTTCCGACAACATCACCGAAATGGGGGAGAGCGCTTTTTATCGCTGCCTCAGCCTGCCGGAAATCACCCTGCCCGCGTCGCTGACGGGCATTTCGGCGCATATGTTCGAGAACTGCGAAGGACTGGTGACAGTCACGGTGCCGGAAGGGCTGCTGGAAATCGGCGATTCTGCCTTTGCAGGCTGCAAGAAGCTGGAAAACTGCCCCCTGCCGCCGAACCTGACGCGCGTCGGCAGCTACGCGTTCGACAAGTGTACGCTCTGGAACGCCGAGCTGCTGCCGGACACGCTGACGGAAATCGGCGAGTACGCCTTCCGCCAGTGCAAGAAACTGACAGAAGTGACGATTGGCGAAAAGCTGCTGAATGTCGGCGAGGGTGCGTTCTGCGACTGCGACGGCATCAAGAAAGTGGACTGGCAGGCGAAAGTGACGCGCATTCCCGACCGCGTGTTCCAATCCTGCTACTATATTGAAACCGTGAAGCTGCCGGAAACAGTGACGGAAATCGGCGAGTACTCGTTCTACTCCTGCGGCTATTTGACGGACATTGGCACGTTTGAGCGGATGAAGCGCATCGGCGCTTGCGCGTTTTCAAACTGCGATGAACTGGTGAATATCGGCACGCTGGACGCGATAGAGGAAATCGGCGGCGGCGCGTTTATATCCGACCAAAAGTTGGTGCTTTCGCTGGATGGCTTGCAGCACCTGCGCATTATCGGCGGCTACGCGTTCGGCGGCTGCCCGAAAGTGACGGGATTGCGTGATTTGCCGGCGCTGGAAGAAATCGGCGCGAGCGCACTGGACAGCGCGAACATCCCGGAAGTTGCAAATCTGCCGCGCTTGCGGAGGATTGGCGCATCCGGTCTGTCCAATCGGTCGCTGGTGACGGTGGGCGACCTGCCCAGCTTGGAGTATATCGGCGACTCAGCGTTCCGGAATGCAACTTCACTGACCACGTTCGGCGCAGCACCGAAAGTGACGTACATTGGCGCGAATGCCTTTGAAGAATGCCGCAAACTGGAGACGCTTGGTTTGGATGGTGTTGCGGCAGAAATCGGAAGAGAAGCGTTCATCGCCTGCACTTCGCTGAAGTCGCTTGATTTGTCGAATGTCACCAGCATCGGGGAGAAGGCGTTCAGCTACTGCGGCACGCTGGAAACGGTGGTCAGCCTCGAATCCATCACCAGCCTTGGCAAAAATGCGTTTGAGGAATGCAGATCGCTGGTGACGGTCGGCAAAATCGGCAATCTGACGCGGCTGCCAAACGAAGTATTTAGGGAATGCAAAGCCCTTGCAAATGTCACCCTGCCGGATACGATGGAGACGATTGGCACAGCGGCTTTCAAACATTGCTATGGTCTGCCTGAAATTGTGATTCCAGACAGCGTGACGACCATCGAGGAAGAAGCGTTTAGCGGCTGCACCTCGCTGAAGGAAATCATAGTGCCGGATTCTGTGGTAAAAATGGGCAATCATGTGTTTGGCGGATGCCGAAGCGCAACGCGGATTGTATTCCCGAAATACCTCACGTACCTGCCTGGCTATGGTGTGAGCTTCTGCAACTATATGGTGGAATTTGTATTCCCAGAGAACGTGAAATCTATCAGCAATTACTTCTTCTACGGCTGCATTTCGCTGAAAGAAATCGTGATTCCGGATACGGTGACTACCATTGATTTCCGTGCTTTCTGGGATTGCACTTCCTTGACGCGCATCACGATTCCGGCTTCGGTCACGAAAATTGATTCGACAGCGTTTGACGGCTGCAAGAAGGACAAACTGGTGTGGGTGGTCACGCCCGGTTCGTATGCGGAAACGTACGCCAAGAAGAATTATTACCATTACGTATACGCGAAGTAAACCCTGTTGGGAGATTGCCCTGCGCAGTCTCCCGTTTTTTTGCGTCCAGCATTCCATAACATTACCCAACATTCGCCAAAATACCCCTTGATTTTTGCAGTGCTGCGTTGTACAATAATTTACAGGGGCGCAACCCTGCCCCCAAAGCTGCTGCAATGTGATGGGCGGCGCGATTGTCGGCAGCGGTACGGTGCTCTCGCATGTGACAATCAGCGGAAAGAACATTCCGGCGAATGTCGTTCTGCACAGCCTGAAGCTGGCGGACGGGCACTTTGTGACGCGGATTTACGGCGTGGCGGACAATCCGAAGGAAGGCAGGTTCTTGGGCGGCTCAATGGCGGCGTTCGGGAACGTGTGGGACTGCACATTGGTTTAAGGAGGTACTATTATGCTGAAGGGTATTTCCCCGCTGATTTCGCCGGAACTGCTGAAAGTGCTGTGCGAGATGGGGCATGGGGACGAGATTGTGCTGGCGGACGCGAATTTCCCTGCAGAAAGCATGGGGCAGCGCGTCGTTCGTGCGGATGGCATCGGCGCGGCGGAACTGCTGCGCGCGATTCTGCCGCTGTTCCCGCTGGATCAATATGATGAAAGCAATTTTGTGCTGATGTCGGTTGTGCCGGGCGACCCAATAGAACCCGTGATTTGGGACGAATACCGCGCGGCGCTGACGGCTTATGAGCCGGACGCGAAAATCCAGACAATCGACCGCTTTGCCTACTACGAGCGCGCGAAAAAAGCGTACTGCATTGTCGCGACAGGCGAAAGCGCGCAGTACGCAAACATCCTGCTGAAGAAAGGTGTCATTCGGCAGCATGTGCAAATGATATGAAACCCAAGATTACACTGACAATGGTTTCAATCCCCCCTTACTTTTTGAAAGCCGCTTCTTTATAATAGCAGTGTATCTATTTTCAAGAATAGCTGGCGAAAAGCTGCAAGCAGGAGGAGATGCTGCAGCGCGAAACCACGCCGTTCCATCCGTACAGCCCCTACACGGTGGCGAGGCAGTGCGGCTTCTGGATGGTGAACGCATAAATTGGTATATGCTGTCTCTCGAAACGGAAGCAATGCCAAAACTACTGGAGGTGGAGGATGCCGGATGAGTAAAGTGCTTCTGATTACGAATATCCCTGCGCCGTATCGGGTAGATTTGTTCTACTATATGCAGACGCATCAGCAGACGCACGAGTTTTTCGTCATTTACACGAATCGCAATGAGGACAACCGGCAGTGGGTGATTGACGAGCGCAAACTCCTGCAATCGACGATTCTGGAATCCAAAATCATCAAACGCAAGGGCGAAGGGGATGTGCACTACCTGCATATTCCGCAGCACCTGACGAGGGAAATCACGCGCATCAATCCGGATGTGGTGATTGCGTGGGAGTACAACCCGTCCGCGCTGAAAGCATTGCTCTGGTGCAAGCGCCACGGCAGGAAGTTCATCCACCTCACGGACGGCACGCTCTACTCGGAGCGCGGCATCGGGCGCGTGCAGAAACTCATGCGGTATATCATCATCCGCCACGCCGACGCGTGCATTGCCAGCAGCACCAAAGCGAAGGAAAAGCTGCTGCACTGGGGCGTGCCGGAGCGGAAAATCTTCATCAGTCTGCTGACGGTGGATATTTCCCGCTTCCGCTATGCCGAAAAGCGCGAAAATCAGCATACGCTGCTGTTTGTGGGCAGAATTATCCCCCTGAAAGGGCTGGATTTGCTCCTGCGCGCGCTGCCGAAGTTGCATCAGCCGTTTGAACTGCTGATTGTCGGCGACGGCGAGGCGGACGAGAAGGCGAAATTGATGGCGATGGCGGAAGAAACGCACGTTGCGCAGCACATTCGCTGGCTGGGATTCCAGTCTGGCGAGCCGCTGGCGGATGCCTATCGCCGGGCGAGCGTGTTTGTTCTGCCGACCCGCGAGGACTGCTTCGGACTTGTGCTGCTGGAAGCGCTCTGTTCCGGTACGCCGATTGTCGCGTCGAAGTATGCCGACGGCGCGTATGACACCGTGCATCCGGGCGAAAACGGGCTGATTGTTGACCCGGAGGATACCGACACGCTGGCGGAAGCCATCGACAGTATTCTGGGCAGCGAGGAGATTCAGCGACGCTATTCGCAGAACTGCCGCCAGTATATTCCGCAATTCGAGTTTGAGGCGGTCATGCAAGGGTATCTGCAGGCGATTGCGTTCGTCACATCAGGCAACAAATAACATCAAACTGCCGTACTTTTGTGGCAGCTTTTTTGTTCCCCCGCTTGACAGTGGTGCTATAATAGGCGTGATGAAGCGCCACAACTTCATCCGAAAAGAGGAAATCAGTATGAAAACAACGCATCACGGTCAAATGTCGGAATCTTTCCTGACAGCCGTCTTTTTGTCCTTGTCCGGCGGCTTGCAGGATGCGTATACCTACTTGTTTCGCGGCAAAGTGTTCGCCAACGCGCAGACGGGCAACATCGTCCTGCTCAGCGCGCATATCATGGACGGGCAGTGGGGGATGGTACTGCACTACTTCATCCCGCTGTGCGCGTTTGCCTTTGGTGTGCTGGTGGCGGAGAGAATGCGCGAACGCTTCCGCACAATGCAGCGCCTGCACTGGCGGCAGCTGGTTGTGCTGGGAGAAATGCTCCTGCTGCTGATTGTCGGCTTCCTGCCCGAAAGCTGCAATCTGCTGGCGAACGCCATCGTGTCGTTCTCCTGCGCGATGCAGGTGCAGGCGTTCCGCAAGGTGGACGGCTATGCGTTTGCCAGCACGATGTGCATTGGCGACCTGCGCAGCGGCGTTGAGGCGTTCTGCATTTGGAGCAAAACGCACGAATCGCACGCGAAAGATCGGATGCTGCGTTATTTCGGCATTATCCTGCTCTTTGCGCTGGGCGCGGGCATCGGCAGTGTTAGTGCAGGGCGCATCGGCGCACATGCCATCTGGATTTCGTGCCTGCTGCTGCTGGCAGCCTTCGCACTGATGTTCATCCGCGAGGATCTGGAGCAGAATCCGCTCATCGAAAAGGACATCAGCGCTATCCGCAAGGAAACGGCGGAAATCGATTGGACGCTCAAGCAGGAACTGAAAGAAGAGCATCGGGAATTGAAGGAGAACGCAACTCACAAACGGTAATCTAAAATAGGACGTCCGCCGCCGCAAACAGTCTTGCCGCGGCGGATTTTTCTGCATGCAGACGCAGCTAAATTTGTCCAATCTGGTCATTATGTGAAATCGTTTTTTCCGTATTGCAAATTCCGAATCTCGGTGCTATAATGTGCATGGTTTCCCCAAAAGTAACTCACGGAAGCGAGGTATAATATGAAGCAAGAGAAGAAAAACAGCCGTGTACGGCTCATCCTTGTGATGATCGTACTGCTGGCGGCCTTGCTTGCAGCCATCTTTCTGACTGACCCCGGCGGAGAGAAAACCGAGTCCATTCAGGCGGTCATGAAGGATGCCGTGCTGCACGAAGACAACCAGATGGCTTTTCTGGGGATGCAGGTGAACCCGTCGGTCATTTCCGACTGGGTGGTTACGGGACTGCTGCTGGTTGTGGCGGCGCTGCTGCGAATTTTCGCAATTCCGCACTTCAAGCTCGTTCCCGGCAAGCTGCAAAGCGCACTGGAAGCACTGGTTTCGTTCTTCCGGGATATGGCGAAGTCGTACAGCCCGCACCGCAACGGGTTCCTCGGCGTGTACATATTCAGCGCGGGAATGTACATCGCGGTTGGTACGCTCTTTGAACTGCTGGGCATTCAGAGCGTGACGACGGAGGGAATGTCGATGTCCCTGCCTGCGCCGCTGTCTGACATCAATGCGGCAATTGCGATGGGTCTGATGTCCTACGGCGTCATCATGTCCGGTGGCATTGCCAGCAATGGCGGACGCGGCATCCTGCTCACGCTGAAAGAATTTTCCCTGCCCATCTCCATGAGCTTCCGACTTTTCGGCGCGCTGCTGAGCGGTCTGCTGGTGTCGGAACTGGTGTACTACACGATTTCTCTGAGCTTCGTGCTGCCGGTGCTTGTGGGCGTTCTGTTCACGATTCTGCACGCGCTCATCCAGACCTACGTTCTCACCATGCTGACCGCCAACTACTACGGCGAGGTCAGCGAACCGCCGAAGAAAAAGGCGAAGAAGGAAAAGAAGCCCGCCGGTGCTGTTCCGGCGGTGAATTGATTTGAGGAGGATTTTGATTATGAAGAAGTTTGCAAGCGTTCTCGTTCTGGCTCTGATGGCTGTGCTGATGCTCTCCGTGTTTGCGCCCGCGCTGGCTGAAGAAGCGGCTGCGGCAGCGACTGACAGTGCGATTCCCGCGAAGGCGATTGCGGCCGCGATTGCGATTGCGGCGGCTGCTGGCGCAGGCGCTATTGCAATGGGCATTTCCATCGGCAAGGCGACGGAGGCAATTTCCCGTCAGCCCGAAGCGACCGACAGCATCCGCGGCAGCCTGATGATTGGTCTGGTCTTCATCGAAACGGCTATCATTTACGCTCTGATTGTTGCGATTCTGGTCGTTTTCGTTCTGTAATTTCTTTGAGCAGGAAAGGGAACAGACGGCTATAAACGTCTGTTCAGTCAGGTGAAGATATGCCGCTGAATATCAATTTCCAGCAGATTCTGCTGCACATGTTCAATTTCGTGATTCTGGCGTTCGGGCTGTACATGCTGCTGTATAAGCCGGTTGTCGCCTTCATGAAGAAGCGCGAGGATCACTTTGCTGATTTGGAGAAGCAGGCGCAGGAGGCGAAGTCGCAGGCGGAAGCGACGCTGGCGGAGTATAACGCGAAGCTGGCGGGTGCGGATGAAGAAATCCGCCAGAAGAACGCCGCTGCCGCGCAGGAAGCTGACCGTCAGCGCCAGGAGCGGATGCAGCGCGCACAGGCAGACGCGGACAAGCTGCTCAAGAATGCCCGCGGTGCCGCCGAGCAGGAGCGCAATGCCATGCTCGAAGGCGCGAAGAAGGACATTGCCCAGATGGTTGTGTCCGCTACGGGCAAGCTGATGGACAAAGAAAACGACCCCGCGTTCGACAAGGCACTCTATGACAGCTTCCTGAAGGCTGCGCAGGAGGAGAATGACCATGACTGATACGAAGCAGAGCCGTCTGACGGCCACGCTGCTTTGCGTCACGCCGCCGGATGAGCATCAGGAGCAGGGCATCCGCGCCTTCCTCCAGAAAAAGTATGGCGAAGATATTGCGCTGACCATCCAGCAGGATTCGTCGCTGAAGAGCGGCTTCCAGCTGCATGTGGGGAGCGAGGTCTACGACTGGAGTGCGAAGGGCCGCATGGAGCAGTTCCGCCAGCAGGTGGAGCAGCTTGTGGCGAAGAACACGCGCAAGGACATCATCCCGCTTCTGCGCAGCAGCATCGACGAGTTCCGTCTGCTTGCCAAGAGCAGCGAAGTCGGGACGGTCAAGTCCATTGGCGACGGCATTGCGGTTGTCGAGGGGCTGGAACATGCCGCGTATGGCGAAATCCTCATGTTCGACAACGGTATCAAAGGCATGGTGCAGGATCTGCGCCGCAACGAGACGGGCTGCATCCTGTTTGACAATGCCGATGATATTTCCGCGGGCAGCAAGGTTGCGCGCACGGGCAAGACCGCGGGTGTTCCCGTGGGCGATGCGTTCTTGGGGCGTGTCGTGGATGCGCTCGGTCGCCCGATTGACGGGGGAGACGCGATTCCGGCGGACGGCTATCGCCCAGTGGAAGAACCCGCGCCCGGCATCATCGACCGTCAAAGTGTTGATACGCCGATGGAAACAGGGCTGCTGTCCATCGACGCCATGTTCCCGATTGGCCGCGGTCAGCGCGAACTGATTATCGGCGACCGTCAGACGGGCAAAACGGCGATTGCGCTGGACGCCATGCTGAATCAGAAGGGCAAGAACGTCATCTGCGTGTACGTTGCCATCGGTCAGAAGGCGTCGAGCGTTGCCCAGCTGGTGGAGAACCTGCGAAAGCGCGACGCAATGGACTACTGCGTCGTCGTCAGCGCAACGGCGGGCGAAGCGGACACCATGCAGTACATTGCGCCTTACGCGGGCTGCGCGATGGCGGAATATTACATGCACAAGGGCCGCGACGTGCTGATTGTCTATGACGACCTCTCCAAGCACGCCATTGCCTACCGTGCCATGAGTCTGCTGCTGGAGCGCGCGCCGGGCCGTGAGGCGTATCCGGGCGACGTGTTCTACCTGCATTCCCGTCTGCTGGAGCGCTCGGCGCACCTGAGCGACAAGCTCGGTGGCGGCAGCATGACCGCGCTCCCGATTGTCGAGACGCAGGCGGGCGACGTGTCCGCGTATATCCCGACGAACATCATTTCCATCACCGACGGTCAGATTTTCCTCGAAAGCGACCTGTTCTTTGCGGGTCAGCGCCCGGCAGTCAATGTCGGTCTGTCCGTGTCCCGTGTCGGCGGCGCGGCGCAGACGAAGGCGACGAAGAAAGCGACCGGCAGCCTGCGCCTGGACTTGGCGCAGTACCGCGAGATGGAGGTATTTACGCAGTTTTCCAGCGATTTGGATGACAGCACGAAGGAACAGCTGCACTATGGGCAGGGTCTGATGCGCATCCTCCGCCAGAAGCAGTATCATCCGCTGAGTATGCACCAGCAGGTCATTGTGCTGGTGTGCGCGATGGGGCATGTGCTGTCGAAGGTGGCAGTGAAGGACGTGACGGACTTCCGCGATGCGCTGCTTGACCACTTCGAGCAGGAACATTCCGACCTCTGCCGTTCGCTGGAAGACGAAAAGGTGCTGACGGACGATATGAAGCAGGAGATTCTGCGCATCGCGGAGGAATATCTCGCCGCGAACGCTGAGCGCTTCAGGAAGGAGTAATCCATGCCGAGCGCAAAGGAAATCAAAAGCCGAATCGCCAGCATCAAGGATACGCAGAAAATCACCAACGCCATGTACCTGATTTCCTCGACGAAGCTGCGTAAGGCGAAGAACGAGCTGAACCGTACCCGCCCGTACTTCGACGCGCTCAAAGGCGAAATCAAGCGCATCTTCCGTACTGTTCCGGACGTGGACAGCCGCTACTTCTATCCGCCGGCGGGTGCGCCGAAGCTGGAAGGGGAGTACGCCTGCCTCGTCATCACGGCGGATAAGGGCATGGCGGGCGCGTATAACCACAATGTGCTGAAAATTGCGCGGGAAATGCTGCATGAGCATCCGGAGACGGAGCTGTTCGTCGTGGGTGAATATGGCCGCCAGCATTTTGCGCAGGCGGGCATCCCGATTGAGAAGTCCTTCCTCTATCCCGCGCAGAATCCGACGCTGCACCGCGCACGCGAAATCTGCGATATCCTGCTGGAACGCTACGACAATGGCGAGTTCCAGAAATTGTTCATTGTCTATACCGATATGAAGAACAGCCTGAGCGCCGAAGCGACCAGCACGCGCCTTCTGCCCTTTCACCGGGGCGATTTCGCGTCCGTCGCCGCGCCGGGCAGTGTTCACTTTGAGTTTACGCCCGGCGTTGAGGCGGTGCTGGACAACGTCATCCGCAGTTATATCACGGGTTTCGTGTACAGCGCGCTGGTGGACAGCTTCTGCGCGGAACAGAACGCCCGCATGACCGCTATGTCCTCCGCCGGGGAAAATGCCGACAAGATGCTTGCGTCGCTCTCGGTGCAGTATAACCGCGTGCGTCAGGCGTCGATTACGCAGGAGATTACCGAGGTATCCTCCGGCGCAAAGGCACAGAAAAGAAAGAAGGTGCAGTCATGCTGAGCTATGGCAAAATCGTGCAGGTGTCCGGCCCTGTGGTGGACTGTGAGTTTCAGGAGGGACAGCTGCCGAAGATTCGCGAAGCACTGCGCGTCCAAGTGGAAGACGAAGTGCGCACCATGGAAGTGGCGCAGCACATGGATGAACATACTGTCCGCTGCATCATGCTGGCACCCAGCGAAGGGCTTTCGCGCGGCATGACGGTGGAGGCGACTGGACGCGGCATCAGTGTTCCCGTCGGTGACGCGACCTTGGGGCGTATGTTCAACGTCCTGGGCGACCCGATTGACGGCGGCGAGGCGCTTCCGGCATCCACCGAAAAATGGAGCATCCACCGCCAAGCGCCATCCTTTGCCGAACAAAGCCCGGTCGTGAGCATTCTGGAAACCGGCATCAAGGTCATTGACCTGCTGGAGCCGTATGCCAAGGGCGGCAAAATCGGCCTGTTCGGCGGCGCTGGCGTCGGCAAAACGGTTCTGATTCAGGAGCTGATTACCAACGTCGCGTCTGAACACGGCGGCTATTCCATCTTCACCGGCGTTGGCGAGCGCAGCCGCGAGGGCAACGACCTGTGGAACGAGATGATGGAAAGCGGCGTCATTTCCAAGACGGCGCTGGTCTTTGGGCAAATGAACGAAGCGCCGGGTGTGCGTATGCGCGTGGCGCTGTCCGGGCTGACGATGTCGGAGTACTTCCGCGACGTGGAGCATAAGGACGTGCTGCTGTTCATCGACAACATCTTCCGTTTCACGCAGGCAGGTTCCGAGGTTTCCGCGCTGCTGGGCCGTATGCCTTCCGCCGTTGGTTATCAGCCGACTCTGGCAACTGAGATGGGCGCTCTCCAGGAGCGTATCACATCTACGAAGAAGGGCTCCATTACGTCCGTACAGGCGGTTTACGTTCCTGCGGACGACCTTACCGACCCTGCGCCTGCAACGACCTTCGCACACCTTGACGCTACAACGGTACTTTCAAGAAACATTTCATCAATGGGTATCTTCCCCGCTGTTGACCCCCTTGACAGTACATCAAGAATACTCACTCCCGAGATAGTCGGAGAGGAGCATTACGAGGTTGCAAGACAGGTACAGTCGATACTCCAGCGTTATAACGAGTTACAGGATATTATCGCTATTCTCGGTATGGACGAGCTTGACGACAACGATAAGCTGACCGTATCAAGAGCAAGAAAGATTCAGCGTTTTCTTTCCCAACCATTCAGCGTTGCGGAAAAGTTTACAGGTATTCCCGGAATTTATGTGCCGCTCAGTGAAACGATACGCAGCTTTGCCGCGATTGTTGACGGTGAAGCCGATGAATTTCCCGAAAGTGCCTTTTTCAATGTCGGCACCATTGATGATGTCCGTAAAAAAGCGCAGTCGCTTTCCGGCAAATGTGAAAAGACCGATGACGGCACGGCAGCCGC
>ENA-OPXC01000329-OPXC01000329.1-human-gut-metagenome-genome-assembly--contig:-NODE-329-length-44785-cov-3.358149_pt1 | contig 44785 bp, 32 predicted proteins | sample MGYA00241512_ERZ502016 | MGnify/ENA primary metagenome ERZ502016 (study PRJEB25962, sample SAMEA2043043) | human gut metagenome | biome: human gut; feature: human-associated habitat; material: faeces...
ACGCTTCCGATTACGTTGAATCAGATGATATACCATGCGACTTCGGTGATGCACGGTGTGGAACGGGCATTGGTCGTATGCGACATGCCTTTCGGTTCTTATCAGGCAGATCCGTTCGACGGAGTACGTAACGCAATTCGTATCATGAAGGAAACCGGAGCTGATGCTCTTAAGCTTGAAGGTGGCGAAGAAGTAATTGAAACAATAACAAAAATTATCGGTGCCGGTATGCCTGTGATGGGACATCTGGGACTGATGCCACAATCTATCAATAAATATGGTACCTATGGTGTGCGTGCCAAAGGCGATGCTGAAGCTGAAAAACTGATTCGTGATGCTCATTTGCTGGAAGAGGCTGGCTGCTTTGCCTTGGTTCTGGAAAAAATTCCGGCAGATCTGGCTGCTCGTGTAGCTTCCGAACTTACAATTCCTGTTATCGGTATCGGAGCAGGTGGAGCTGTCGATGGACAAGTATTGGTTGTTGCCGATATGTTGGGTATGACAAAAGGCTTCAGTCCACGTTTCTTACGTCGCTATGCAGACTTACACACCATAATGACTGATGCTATCGGACATTATGTAGCAGATGTGAAATCGTGTGATTTCCCTAACGAAACTGAGCAATATTGATTTTTATTTCACCGTTATTGTATGAAATATGCTGTGGAATAGAAACTTTTCTTTATTGATTGCAGCTAACATATTACTCTATATAGCGGTTTACATGTTGTTCCCTCTGATTCATCGGTGGATGATTCAAGCCTGGAGTTGTTCTGAACTACAGGCTGCAGGGGTAACAGCTGTATTCGGCATCGCTTTGTTCCTTCCCGGAGCTTTTAATAATTATTTGGTCGATACATTTAGCCGGAAAAATGTTTGTACCCGGAGTATCATGTTGCTGGCACTGGTAGGGATATTGTATCCTTATGTCTCTTCCGTAGAGATGGTTGTTTTGCTCCGTATTTTACAAGGAGCACTGTTTGGTATTGTCTTGATGGCAACCGGAAGTACTTTGGCCATTGATGTAACTCCAAGTAACAATCGTAATGCGGCAAACCGTGTATTTACCTGGAGTAGCATTGTCGGGATGTTGAGTGGTATTATTATCGGAATTGAGGGAGGAAATTATCTCAGTTTTGATACGTTATTGTATTTTTCTGCTTTTTTATGTGCGGTTGCCATTGTGCTTGTTTCCATGGTAACAGTATGCTTCCGTGCGCCTTTAGACCTGCCGTTGTGTTCGTTCGACAGGTTTATCCTTTTCCGGACCTTGCTTCCCGGAATAAATATGATGACGGTACCTATGGTTTTAGGTATGCTTTTCATTATGATTTCCAATGCTTTTTTTTATCTTTGCATAGGAAGCGGTTTTTTGATATACCTGCTTGTCAGGCAAGTTTTTACCAGACCGATGAATGGAAGGATACAGATTTTTATCGGACAACTTTTTACCGGAGCTGGTTTAATGCTGCTTTGTAATGCAGACACAGGTGAGTACCTTTACGGAGCGGGTCTGCTGGTTGGAATCGGAGTCGGATTTTCTATCGGGCAGTTTCTGCGGATGATGATACTTTTACCTTTACATTGCGAAAGAGGGACGGGGTATCATACTTATCAGTTACTTTGGGAAACAGGAGTAATGCTGGGTATATGGATTTCGCAATATGTCCGTCAGGCTGGAAACAACAATCCGTATCAGGTAGCTTTGGGGATTTGTGTAATCGGATTCCTTTTATATCAGGTATATATACACCGTTATTTTACGAAACATTATCAAACTAATTAATATAAAAGAGTATGGCAGACGATAAAAAGATTATCTTTTCTATGGTCGGAGTGAGTAAATCATTCCAGAACAATAAGCAGGTCTTGAAAGACATCTACCTATCTTTTTTCTACGGAGCGAAGATCGGTATCATCGGTTTGAATGGTTCGGGTAAGTCTACCCTGATGAAAATTATTGCCGGTCTGGAGAAAAACTATCAGGGAGAAGTTGTGTTCTCTCCGGGATATTCAGTCGGTTATCTGGCTCAGGAGCCGCACCTTGACGATACCAAGACTGTAAAAGAAGTAGTAATGGAGGGCGTACAGAATGTAGTCGATACGCTTGCCGAATACGAAGAAATAAACAATAAGTTCGGTTTGCCGGAGTATTACGAGGATCCCGAAAAAATGGATGCCTTGTTTGCCCGTCAGGCTGAGTTGCAAGATATAATCGATGCTACAGATGCATGGAATCTGGACAGCAAGCTGGAACGCGCGATGGACGCATTGCGTTGTCCGCCCGAAGACCAGCCGGTGAAAAATCTGTCTGGAGGTGAACGCCGTCGTGTAGCTCTCTGTCGTTTGTTGTTGCAGAAACCGGACATCTTGTTGCTGGACGAGCCTACCAACCACTTGGATGCAGAAAGTATCGACTGGCTGGAACAGCACTTGCAGCAGTACGAAGGAACGGTAATTGCCGTAACACACGACCGCTACTTCTTGGATCATGTAGCCGGATGGATTCTGGAACTTGACCGTGGCGAAGGTATTCCTTGGAAAGGAAATTATTCAAGCTGGCTGGAGCAGAAGACCAAGCGTATGGAAATGGAAGAAAAGACGGCCAGCAAGCGTCGTAAGACGCTGGAACGCGAGTTGGAATGGGTGCGCATGGCTCCTAAGGCTCGTCAGGCCAAGGGTAAAGCTCGTTTGAATTCGTACGACAAACTCTTGAACGAAGATGTGAAGGAGAAGGAAGAAAAGCTGGAAATCTTTATTCCGAACGGTCCGCGTTTGGGAAACAAGGTTATCGAAGCCAAGCATGTGGCCAAGGCGTATGGCGACAAACTGCTTTTCGACGACTTGAACTTCATGCTGCCGCCTAACGGTATCGTGGGAGTTATCGGTCCGAACGGTGCCGGAAAGACGACGTTGTTCCGCCTGATTATGGGACTGGAAAGTGTGGATAAAGGCGAGTTTGAAGTAGGAGAGACTGTGAAAGTGGCCTATGTAGACCAGCAGCACAAGGACATCGACCCGAACAAGACCGTATACCAGGTAATCAGTGGCGGTAACGACCTGATTCGTATGGGTAATCGTGATGTGAATGCCCGTGCTTACCTGAGTCGCTTTAATTTCTCCGGTTCTGACCAGGAAAAACTCTGTGGTATGCTTTCCGGTGGTGAACGTAACCGTCTGCATCTGGCCATGGCACTGAAGGAAGAAGGTAACGTGTTGTTGCTCGACGAGCCGACCAACGATATCGACGTAAATACTCTCCGTGCGCTGGAAGAAGGTTTGGAAGACTTTGCCGGATGTGCCGTGGTTATCAGCCACGACCGTTGGTTCCTCGACCGTATTTGTACCCACATTTTGGCTTTTGAAGGAGACAGTCAGGTGTTCTACTTCGAGGGTTCTTACACGGAATACGAAGAAAACAAGATGAAGCGTATGGGCAATGTAGAGCCGAAGCGCGTACGTTATCGCAAGTTGATGGAAGATTGATTTTCCCTTATTGATAAATAAAAAAAGGCCTCTGACGGGAAACTGCCGGAGGCTTCTTTTATTTATAGAGTTGGAAAGTAACGTAAATTTAAATAGTGGGAGATAAATATTGGCTCTTGGATATTTTTCGTATCTTTGTATAAAGGCTTGAATCAAATAAGTATTTGCCGTTTCCCGTTATTCATTATTAATTGTCTAGTATGAAATATCCAATCGGAGTACAGAATTCTGATAGCATCATGGAAGACGGTTATTTTATTGATTGGAACAAGTATTAAACGAAACACATTAACTAATATGGAAAAGAAAATACCCTTTGCTTCTGATGTAATTCTGATTGATGCAGCTTTCCTTGACCGCGTGGGTAAGGATATGGCGGCACATTTTGCACCACTGGTGGGGCGCGAACTACCTAAGGCTGATTTGGCCGTGTTGCTGGAGTGCCTGGTTTTGGATGCCGGAATTGAGCCGGGCAAGAATGAGATACAGGTAATTTTTGTGTATGATGAGGAGCATAGCCGGATGAATTTCTGCCTTCCTTCCGATTTGGAAAAAGAGGTTCACGGTATGGCATTCCAGAGCCGCCTGGGCGAGTTTGCGCTTTATGCTTTCCAGCCTTCGGATATGGCTCGCCGGGAGGACTTGTTTACGGAATCATTGCAACTGCTGACCGAATCGAAAGATGCACGCCGAATCATGCTGGTGCCCGATGAAGGGGAATATGGAGAAGCTGTGGAGCGTCTGGCGGCAAAGATAAAGGGAAAAGATGGTGTGACGGTGTTCGGCATGAATCCTCCGGCACACGATTATGAATATTCTTTTGAAATGTTGGGATTTGCCATTCTTCAGTCGTTGGGCATCCGGGCAGAGGAACTTTAATTTTGTGGAGGTATGTCTGATTTCCGTTTGAAAGCGTTCTATAGTGTGGCACGAAACCTTAGTTTTACCAAGGCTTCGCAGGAGCTGTTTGTGAGCCAGCCGGCAGTGACCAAGCATGTGCGGGAGCTGGAGAGCCTCTACGGAGTGCGTCTGTTCGACCGGAAGGGGAATTCCATTTCGCTCACGGAGGCCGGAAAGTTGCTGATGGAGCACTGCGAACAGATTTTGGACGATTACCGCAAGCTGGAGTACGACATGCACCAGTTGAACAATGAGTATGCGGGAGAGTTACGGTTAGGGGCAAGTACGACAATCTCACAGTATGTGCTTCCGCCTGTGCTGGCTGCTTTCACGGAGCGTTATCCCAAGATGAGTGTGTCATTGATGGACACCAATTCGCGCAATGTGGAGAAGGCTTTGCAGGAGCATACTATTGATGTGGGTATGGTGGAGGGAGTGTTCCGTCTGCCCAGCCTGCGCTACGACCCGTTCTTGTGCGATGAACTGGTGTCGGTAGTTTGTTCCCGCGGCCACTGGGCCGGAAAGGAGGAACTGACGCTGGAAGAGTTTGTTCGTGTGCCGCTGGTGCTTCGTGAGCGAGGTTCCGGCACGCTGGATGCCATTGAGATGGTATTGGCAGAGCAGGGACTGAAGCTTTCTTCGCTGAACGTGCGGATGCACTTAGGCAGTACGGAAGGTATCAAGTCGTTCTTGCGGTGCAGCAACTGTATGGGCATCGTGTCAATCTGTGCCTTAGAGAGGGAACTGAAGGAAGGAGACTTTCAGGTGATTGACATTGAGGGCCTGCAATTCAAGCGGCATTTCTGTTTTGTATCGGCTCAGGGGCAGGAGTCGGATACGGTATTGAATTTTATGCGTTTTGTCCGGCACTTCCTTTCCGGAAAGTAAAGGCCGGACAAAACGTCTCTTTTTATTTCTTCCCGAATTCAGGGTCGATTTTCAGCAGGGCGGTAACGCCGAAGGTGGCCAGTGTGCACACCATAATCCAGATGAAGAACAGCTGGTAGCCTAGGGTTTCTTGCATCCAGCCGGCTATCATGCCCGGCAGCATCATGCCCAAGGCCATGAAGGCGGTACAGATGGCATAGTGCGAGGTCTTGTGTGTGCCGTTGGCAAAATAAATAAGGTAGAGCATGTAGGCCGTGAATCCGAATCCGTAGCCGAACTGTTCCACAAAGATGCAGCTGTTCACGATGATTAAGTTGTCGGGCTGGGCGTAACTCAGGTACACATAGACAATATCGGGCAGGGAGATGGCCCATACCATCGGCCAGAGCCAGCGGCGCAGTCCGTGGCGTGCTACGGCAATGCCTCCCAGGATACCTCCCAAGGTGAGACCGACAATGCCGAGCGTTCCTTGGGCAAAGCCTATCTGTGCCGTGGTCATGCCGAGTCCTCCTTGTTCCACTGGGTCGAGCAGGAAGGGAATGCCCATCTTGGCTAACTGTGCCTCGGGCAGGCGGTAGAGCAGCATGAACAGAATGGCGGTAAGCGCCTGTTCTTTCTGGAAGAAGGAACGGAAGGTGAGCAGGAAATCGGTCAGTATGCTCCGGGCTTCTCCTTGTCGGACGACCGACGGACAGTCCTGGTCAGGACAGGGCAGTACGAAGGAATGGTAGAGCCACAGAGCCAGCAGGCAGCCTGCTAACGTGAAGAAGGTGATGCTCCAGGCGTACGATGTGCGTCCGGTCATTTCTTCCAGCCAGCCGGCCAGCATAATGAGCAGTCCTTGTCCGGCGATGGTGGCAAAGCGGTAGAACGTGCTGCGGATGCCCACGAAGAAGGCTTGCTGATGCGGGGTAAGGCCTAACATGTAGAAGCCGTCGGCGGCGATATCGTGGGTGGCAGAACTGAAGGCTACGAGCCAGAATACCGCCAATGTGGTCTGGAAGAAATGGCTGGTGGGGATGGTGAAGGCAATGCCGGCCAGTCCGGCACCCAGCAGCAACTGGGTAGTGACAATCCACCACCGCTTGGTGCGGAGCAGGTCGACAAACGGGCTCCACAGAGGCTTGATGACCCAGGGCAGGTTCAGCCAGCTGGTGTAGAGGGCCACCTCCGTGTTCGAGATGCCCATTCGTTTGTACATCACCAGCGATAAAATCATCACAGCTACGTAGGGAAGTCCTTCGGCAAAGTAGAGCGAAGGTACCCAGTACCAGGGAGAGCGTGTGCGCATAGTCGTTCGTTTTTAGTATAACTTACGGATTTCAGCTCCCTGGTAGTAATGCAGCAGAATCTGGTCGTAGGAATATCCTTTTTCGCCCATCACGGCAGCACCGATCTGACAGAGTCCCACACCGTGTCCCCATCCGGCACCGGTCAGTTCGAACCATTCGGGCACTCCGTTCACTTCCGGTCCCTTGTCGACTACGAATGCCGAGCTGAACAGGTGGGTAGGTGAGAGGGTGCGTCGTATTTCCAGTTCCTTTCCGATGGTCATTGTTTTCAGGGTTCCTACAATTTTCAGCCGGCTGATACGTCCCGATTTTCCACGCTCTACGGGGATAAGGTCGAGTATCTCTCCGTAATCGCTCTTGGTATGCGTGGCAATCAGTTCGGCCAGTTCGGCTTGCGTGTATCTCACCTTCCAGCGGTAGAAATCGTGTGTTTCCTGATCATAGTTGTTGAGTATCTGTGAAAGGATTTTCGGATCGGTGGTGTGGCAGAAAGATTCCGGACGCTGGCGTATCCATCGTTCGGCTTCTTCCTCTTGGGTGAGGTCGGGCAGGGGGGCATCCGTGTCCAAGTCGCGCACGGCACTGAGGTAAGGATAATGCTTGTCTTCCCAGCAGTAGTTGAACTCTTCGGTCACTCCGCCGCAGCACTTCGAGAAACGGGCGTCGCAGATGGCATGCTTGTGCATGAGTACCTGGCCGCGTGTTTCCTTTACGGCTTCCACCACACTCTGGTTGGAGGCACGGGTAATGCCCTGGTAGCGCTGGCAATGGTCGTCGGCGCATACGTCGAAGATGGTATGGTCTTCGCGGTCGTACCAGCGGATGTATTCTGTTTCGGTCTTGAGGAAGGGGAAGAAGTTGCTGCCCTGTTTGCTGAGGGCCTTCCGTTTTTCAATCTGTGCTAAAAGCCAGCTTCGGGAGATGACGGCATGGGCTTTCAGGAACTCCAGGGAAGAAGTGGCGTTCATCTCGGACGAGATGACGCTGGTCAGGTAGTCTTCTGCCGGCACCTGGTTGATGGCGGTAATCTTTCCTTCGTCGACCACCAGACGCAGGGTGCCGAGGAAGGTTTGTGTTTCCTGGCGTTCCCAGTGGAAATTGATACCGATGGTTACGTCTTCGAGTGAGAAGGAGGCATCGTCTTCCAACGGGGTAAAGGTCAGCTCCCGGTACACGTTTCCGTTCCAGGAAATTCCTCCTTCGTCGAAGGATACACGTTGCTTGCCCGATACGGTTTCTCCTTTGGCCAGAAACTTGGCATTGAGTGTAAAGGCTATTTCAAGGGCATTGACGATGCCCACGTTAATTTCAGGTTCTTTCATGATGCTTAATGTGTTACTTCGTGGTAGATTTGGCGGAGCGTGTCAGCGTCCAGTTTTTGAAGATCTTCTTCGCGGGCCGTCACAAGGATGCCGGCCATATCGAGGGCGCCGGGACTGACAATCAGCTGTGCGTCGCCTTCGGCAGTGTAGCACTGCGGACGATGGGCTGTGCGAGGAATGTAGACGGTGACAAATCCGTAGCGCGGGTCATTCCAGGCAAAGAGGTTGTAGCGTGGCTCGGTTTCTCCTTCGTGCAGGGGCAGGCTGTGCAGGTAGCTGTCAATCAGCCGTACACCAGTGGCCAGTCCTCCCTGGGTAATGAAGGCCCGTATCGGACAGAAGTATCCTTCGATGTCGTAGGCGATGCAGGATTTGCCGTCGGAGAGGGGTTCGAAACCTTTTTCTACCGCTGTGCTCATCAGTTTCTCCCATTGGCGGATGAGGGGTACATCTTCCTGGCGTACGGCCTGGAAATGGAAGTGGTCGGGGGCAGAAGCACCGCATTTGGCTCCGTTGTAGAATACGGTGTAGCCGCTGGCGAAGTTCTTCTCCAGCCAGTCGACCAGGCGTTCGGGCAACCGGCGCGAAGTTTTGTCGGCCAATGTCTGCCACTGGTGACTTTCCGTGGAGATGGTGAGGTGTCCCGGCAGGATGGGGTAAGGATTCAGTCGCAGGCTGAAAGGTTCGTCCAGCTGGATGCGGACAGACTCTTCCGGCTTGTGGCTCAGGCAGAGGAAGCAGGGACGGGCAGCGATGGAAGCCTTGTCTACTTTGGCACAGGTGGAAACGGCGCGTGCCGGATTGAACTGCACGGTGATGTCGTTCGTTCCGAGTGAAAGTGTGCGGGTCTGTACGTGCGCCAGTGCTTCGTAGTTTTTGCGGGCCAGTGGCCATGTGTCGAGCTGGTGACGGATGAAGGTTTCGGCAGAAGCCGCAGGGGCTGCATCTTCCCATGAAAGAGGGTGACGGAGCAGGGCCTGGCGTTTCCGTATTTCCAGGGTACGCAGGCTATCTTTGTAGCTGTTGTTTTGGTTCTGCTTCTCGATGCTCAGGGCCGCGTCGGAATTGTCTTCCCAGCGACGGCACAAATAAAGTACGTCGTAGATACGTCCGATACGGTATTCCCGGGAGAAAGCCAGTCCTAAGGCATAATCTTCGCCGTAGCTGGTGTTCGGTACACGGATTTTCCGCAGCAGCGGTGTGAAGAAGGCCCGTGGGGCACCCAGTCCGTTGATGCGGAGGGCGTTGTTGTGTCCGTTGGTATCGGTCCATTCCTTGTGGTCGATGACGCCCGGCGGTAATGTTTCCAGTTGGAAGTTGGTCATGCGGTAAGAGCCGATGACCATGGCGCAGCGTTCCCGGCGGAACTTGTCGACAATGGTCTGGAGGGTAGACGGACTGCTGTACAAGTCGTCGCTGTCGAGCTGTACGGCAAAGCGTCCGCAGAGAGGGTGATGCACACCCAGGTTCCAGCATCCGCCGATGCCCAAATCGTCACGTTCGGGAATGAGGTGAATCACTTTTTCGTTTCCGGCGTATTGGTCAATGCACTCCGTGGTACCGTCGGTAGAATGGTTGTCGATGACAATCAGGTTGAACGGGAAGTCTGTTTCCTGCTTCAGTACCGATTCAATGGCGTCGGCAATGGTACGGATACGGTTGCGTACGGGGGTGATGACCGAAGCTTCGTATGCAAACTCGCCTTCCGACAAATCGATTTTGCGCTCCACCGGAGGCAGGAAGGCATGAATGTTCTTCAGGTAATAAGTAAACGCCGTTTCCCGTTCCAGTTGTACGCTCCGGTTGCGCGGGTCTACGTAATCAAACTGTTTTTCGCCCGACAGGCGGGTGTCTTCTTCAATTTCGGTATAAAGAAACTCACGTATGTGTGTCAGTTCGTATTTCTGTGAAAGTGCCAGCCGCACGGCATACAAGGCAGAATACTGGTATTCGGGCTGGTGGGTGATGGTGTCGAACGCTTCCTGCAAGGCAGCCGTTTTGAAGAGCAGTACCGAGCCGAAGTCAAAGTCATCGCGCACGCTTCCCGGCTGGTAGTCGATGACCGGATGAGGCTTTCGCACTCCCTCTGTCACCTGATAATGGTCGGCATAAACCATGCCTGATTCTGGTGCGGCTAAGTAGTCGCACATGCGCTCCAGTGCCATGTAGCCCATATCCAATGTGTGGGGTTTGGTATAAATAAGGAGGTAGGGGGTACGAGTGAGGGCAAGCATCTGTCGGATGCCTTCGGTATGCTGGAAGGAGAAAGAGGGAAGAATATGGCATTTCTCCGTAGGAATGTCTTTGTCCTCCGGATGGTCAGTTAGTAAGAATATCTGGTCTGTTCGGGGACTCTCCGTCAGGCCTTTGATGGTTTTATTCTGCTGGTTATCACTCCCGTATAAAAGGAAGCAAGTTACTTGGTTATTCATAATTTAATACATTTATACGTACAAAGATAGGCAATATATCTTATTTTTTCCCTAACTTTGTACGCTAAATATGTGGAATATGCGCAGTGCTTTCGTTTAAGGAATCGGGAATGTCTCAGTACTTCCTCGAAAGTACTCTAGTACTTCCTTGGCAGTACTCCAGTACTTCAGGGGAAGTACTCCAGTCCTGATAAGGGAGGACTGGAAATGAGTAAAAGCCTGTGGCATAAAGAAGTAAAGAGCGCTATGACGAAAAAAACTCCTTTATTAGGCAAAACATTGGGCGAGCTGAAAGCCATTGTGCAGGATTTGGGAATGCCTAAATTTACTGCCGGGCAGATTGCATCGTGGCTGTACGACAAGAAAGTAAGCTCCATTGAAGAGATGACAAACCTTTCGCTCAAAAACCGTGAGCGGCTGATGGAGAACTACGAGGTGGGGGCCAGTGCACCGGTGCATGAGATGCGTTCGGTAGACGGAACGGTGAAATACTTGTTCTGTACGCCCGAAGGTGATTACATAGAATCCGTATATATTCCCGATGACGACCGGGCTACTTTGTGCGTGTCGTCACAGGTGGGATGCAAGATGAACTGTAAATTCTGTATGACCGGAAAGCAGGGATACACGACCAGCCTGACAGCTGCACAGATTCTGAATCAGATTTATTCTGTGCCGGAACGGGATACGCTGACCAACGTGGTGTTTATGGGCATGGGCGAACCGTTTGACAACCTGGACGAAGTGTTGCGTGCCTTGGAAATCCTGACTGCCGATTATGGCTACAAATGGAGTCCGAAGCGTATCACGGTTTCTACCGTAGGACTGCGGAAAGGGCTGGAGCGTTTCCTGGAAGAAAGTGACTGCCACCTGGCCATCAGTCTGCATTCTCCTTTCCCTTCCCAGCGCAGGGAACTGATGCCGGCAGAGAAGGCTTTCTCCATTACCGAGATGGTAGAGATACTTCGTCGGTATGATTTCAGCAAGCAGCGCCGTCTGTCTTTTGAATACATTGTGTTCAAGGGGGTGAACGACAGCCTGATTTATGCCAAGGAACTGGTGAAGTTGCTCCGTGGACTGGACTGCCGGATGAACCTGATTCGTTTTCATGCCATCCCGAACGTGGATTTGGAAGGAACGGATATGGAGTCGATGATTGCTTTCCGTGATTACCTGACACAGCACGGCTTGTTTGCCACCATTCGCGCTTCACGCGGAGAAGATATTTTTGCGGCTTGCGGCATGCTTTCCACCGCCCAGCAGCAGGCAGAGAAAAAAGAGAAAGAAAGTGAAACCTTTTAATACAAGAAACATAATGAAACGAATGACATTTTACTTTGGGATGGCCCTGGCGGTGCTGTCGCTTGCTTCCTGCCGTAACGGGGGGAAGAGTATCATTACTCCGGTGTCAAGCGGACGTCCGTATGAAGTGATGGTGGTGGCCGATGACAAATGCTGGATGAGTCCGGATAGTGCACTGTTTCATGTGCTGGATACGGATGTGCCGGGATTGCCTCAGGCTGAACGCTCTTTCCGTATTTCGCGTGTGCGGCCTGACTTTTTTGACCGTTCGGTGCGTCTGTTCCGTAACATCATTATCGTAGATATTCAGGACATCTATACGCAGCCCAAATTCAAGTATACGCGTGATGCCTATTCGTCTCCGCAGATGATTATGACCATTCAAGCACCTAACCAGAAGGAGTTTGCAGACTATGTTTCGAAAAACGGTCAGGTGATTATTGACTTCTTTACCCGTGCCGAAATGAACCGTCAGGTGAAGTTGCTGGAGAAAAAACACAATGAAACACTTTCGGCCAAGGTACAGAGTATGTTTGATTGCGACATCTGGATGCCGGTGGAAATGGAGTCGTACAAGCAGGGTGAGAATTTCCTGTGGGCTTCGAGCAACCTGAATGACTTGAACTTTGTGATGTATGCCTATCCGTTCCGCGACCACGATACGTTTACCAAAGAGTATTTCATTCATAAACGTGACTCCGTGATGAAGGTCAACCTGCCAGGTGCGCGTGAAGGTATGTACATGGAAACAGCCGATTCTATCTTTGTCGAGACGCGCAACATTGCCGTGAAGGGAGACTATGCATTCGAGGCCCGCGGATTGTGGGAAATGAAGAACGATGCCATGGGTGGTCCGTTCGTATCGCATGTGCGGGTAGACCGTGACAATGCACGGGTTATCGTGGTGGAAGGTTTTGTCTATAACCCGGGTAAGCTGAAACGTGACCAGATTCGCAAGCTGAACGCGGCGTTATATACACTGAAGCTTCCTTCAGAAAAAGAAGTGTCGGAGATTCCGGTAGACAATTCCATCTCGGAAGAACAAATCAAACAAGAAGCTGAACAGAATAAGCAATAAATATGGAAAATCGTAAAATTAGAGTGGGAATCACTCATGGAGATATAAACGGGGTAGGCTATGAAGTGATATTGAAGACTTTCTCTGACCCCACCATGCTGGAACTTTGTACGCCGGTGGTGTACGGTTCTCCCAAGGTTGCTGCGTATCACCGCAAGGCCATGGAGATACAGACCAGTTTCAGCATTGTAAATTCTGCTGAAGAGGTGCAGGACGGAAGAGTGAACGTGGTGAACTGCATAGAAGAAGAATTGAAGGTGGAACTGACCAAGCCGACTCCCGAAGCTGGAAAAGCGGCACTGGCTGCACTGGAAAGAGCGTTGGCCGATTACCGTGAAGGCCTGTTCGATGTGCTGGTGACGGCTCCTATCAACAAGCATACCATCCAGTCGGATGCGTTCCATTTCCCGGGGCATACGGAATACATTGAAGAGCGTGTAGGTGAAGGACAGAAGGCCTTGATGATTCTGCTGAAGGGTGATTTCCGTGTGGCACTGGTGACAGGCCATGTACCCGTGCGTGACATTGCCGGTGAATTGACCAAAGAACTGATTATGGAAAAGATGGAGATTTTCCATCGTTCACTGAAGAAAGATTTCGGCATCGACAATCCGCGTATTGCCGTGTTCTCACTGAATCCTCATGCGGGAGACAACGGACTGCTGGGAACGGAAGAGCAGGAAGTGATTATTCCGGCCATGAAGGAAATGATAGCTCGTGGCGTGCAGTGCTTCGGGCCGTATCCTGCCGATGGTTTCATGGGTTCAGGCAATTATACGCTTTTCGACGGTATTCTGGCCATGTATCATGACCAGGGACTGGCTCCGTTCAAGGCACTGGCCATGGATGAAGGAGTGAACTTCACCGCCGGTTTGCCTATCGTACGCACTTCGCCTGCTCACGGTACGGCATACGATATTGCCGGAAAAGGCATTGCTTCGGAAGATTCTTTCCGTCAGGCAGTGTACGTGGCCATGGATGTGTTCCGCAACCGTGCCTGGGAAAAAGAAATCAGTGCCCGTCCGTTGCGCAAGCAGTATTATGAGAAACGAGATGACAGTGATAAACTGAAATTAGACAGTATAGAAGAGGAATAACATGAAGTTTGCAATCATATCAGCCGGGGAAGGTTCCCGGCTGGCACAAGAAGGAGTTCAGTTGCCCAAACCACTGGTGCAACTGAACGGTATGGCCATGATTGACCGTCTGATTCACATCTTTGCGAAGAACGGGGCAGAAGAAGTGGTGGTCATTATCAATAATGAGGTGGCTTTGACAAAGGAACACCTGAGCAAGCTGGAAAAAACATCGGAAGTGCCTTTGCGGGTTATTGTCAAGACAACACCCAGCTCTATGCACAGTTTTTACGAACTGAGCCGTTACCTGAAGGACGACCGTTTCTGTCTGACTACGGTCGACACGATTTTCCGGGAAGAGGAGTTTTCACGCTTTATTGACGCTTTCAAGGCGTTTGAAGGGGATGGCATGATGGCCGTTACAGATTACATCGACGACGAAAAACCGTTGTATATCGGTACGGACGAGGACCGCAATATTACCGGTTTCTATGATACTTTGCAGCCTGATACGCGTTACATTTCAGGAGGAATCTATTGCCTGTCGCCCAACTCAATCGTGACATTGGAGAAATGTATGGCGCAGGGTATGTCGCGCATGCGTAATTTTCAGCGTCAGCTGGTAGCCGACGGCCTTCGGCTCAAGGCTTATCCTTTCTCAAAAATTTTGGATGTGGACCATGCGGGGGACATTGTAAAAGCAGAGGCTTTTTTGAACGGACAAGATTAAAACAGAATAAGCAACATTGATTTTTTGCGTAAAATCTAGAAAATAAGAATAACAAGATAGAATGTGTAAAAGAGGAGAGAAGATTCGGGTGATTGGTGTGAGCCGTGGTAATGAATATTCCCCGAATCACGTAGACAATGATGCGGCAATCCTTCGGCTTGCGGCAGAAGCATTGGAGAGAATGGGGTGTGAGGTGACAATTTATCCGGAAAAGGAATTTGTTGCTCAGAACATAGAGGGTGAATTTATTTTCGACATGGCTCGCGACCGCGCCACCATTGAGCGGTTGAAAAAACTGGAAGACGGGGGTGCCCTGGTGGTGAACTCTGCGTATGGCATTGACAACTGTGTCCGTCAGCAGATGACGGAGCTGCTGGTGGCAAATGAAGTGCCACATCCCCGGAGCTTTATTATTTCTACTGATGAGAAGTTTACTCCTTCCGTGTTCCCTTGCTGGATTAAGCGAGGCAATTCGCATGCCATGGTGAAAGAAGACGTGGTGTACGTGGAATGTCGGGAAGAAGCAGAAGTGGTGATGGCCGATTTCCGGAAACGGAACATTCCGGTGGCAGTAGTCAACGAACACCTGGTGGGAGATTTGGTGAAGTTCTACGGGGTACAGGGAACGAATTTCTTTTATACCTTCTATCCAACGGAACAGTCACACAGCAAGTTCGGACTGGAAGCCATCAACGGAGCCACGAGAGGTTTCCCGTTCGATGTCAAGCAGCTTCAGGCATACGCCAACAAGGCAGCCGAGGTGCTGAATGTGCCTGTATACGGAGGCGACTGTGTGGTATCGGCTACCGGTGAAATCCGCATCATCGACTTTAACGACTGGCCCAGCTTTGCCCGTTGCCGTGAAGAAGCCGGACCGGAAATCGCCAAGTGTATCTATAATCGTATTATCCACAAATTAGAAAAATAATGAGTACGGAGAAAAAAGGAGTAGAGGCTTCTTTCAAGTCCATGGATACAGAAGAGTTTCTGGACATCCATTTCAATCGCCCAATAGGTTATGTGTGGGCGTTGTTTTTCCAGCGTTTCGGGGTACATCCCAATGTAGTGACCATCCTGTCCATCATTTTAGGCGTAGCGGCAGGAGTGATGTTTTATTATCCCGACATGACGCATACGCTGATTGGTATTTTCCTCTTGATGTGGGCCAACCATTATGATAGTTGCGACGGGCAGCTGGCACGTATGACCGGCAAGAAAACCCGCTGGGGACGTATGCTCGACGGATTTGCCGGTGACCTTTGGTTTATCACCATCTATGTCGCCATCTGTCTGCGTCTGATGAACCAGCCGCTTCCTTTCCATCTGGGAGAGGCTTCCGGACAGACCTGGAGCATATATATATGGCTGATAGCCTGGTTCTCAGGTACGGTGTGCCATAGCAAGCAATGCACGCTGGCCGATTATTACCGTAACATCCACTTGTTCTTCCTGAAGGGAAAGGCAGGTAGTGAGCTGGATAACTTCAAACAGCAACGTGAGATTTTCCATAGTCTGCCGTGGAAAGGCAACTTCTGGTGGAAGGCCTTCTTGTATTTTTATGGCAACTATACCCGCAAGCAGGAACAGATGACTCCCAACTTCCAGCGTTTCTACGCCTTTGTGCAGGAACGTTACGGTGACAACATTCCTCAGGAGTTGCGCGATGAGTTCCGTGCCTTGAGCTTGCCGTTGATGAAGTACACCAACATCCTGACATTCAATACCCGCGCGATAGCCCTTTACATCAGCCTGCTGATAGGAGAACCGTGGTTGTATTTCATTTTCGAGATGGTGGTGATGACCAGTCTGTTTGTGTACATGCGTCGTCGTCATGAGGCATTGTGTGCATATCTTTACCATAAATACGCCAAGTGATGAAGGAAAAGTTTCGGAATATATTCTGGTTTTTCGGCATCTTTGCCATTGTGGTTATGCTCTGCACGTTCGATATGGACTATCAGGAGTTGTGGCAGAACTTGCGCAAGGCAGGGGTGTGGTTTCCGGCCGTGATTCTTCTGTGGGTGTTCATCTATTACCTGAATGCCTGGTCATGGTATGTCATTATCCGCGACGGGAAACATGCCAAGGTGCCCTTCTGGAAGGTCTATAAGCTGACCGTATCCGGTTTTGCCCTGAACTATGCCACTCCGGTGGGACTGATGGGCGGTGAGCCGTACCGAATCATGGAGCTTACGCCTTACGTAGGTGCTAGCAAGGCCACCTCGTCGGTTATTCTCTATGTGATGATGCACATCTTTTCTCATTTCTGGTTCTGGCTGGTATCGGTCGTCTTGTTTGTGATTTTTGAACCGGTGAACTGGGGGATGGGGATCATGCTCTCGGTGGTGGCTTTCTTCTGCCTGCTGGCCATTTATTTCTTTATGAAAGGCTATCGCAACGGAATGGCGGTACGCACGTTCAAGCTGTTGTGCCGTCTGCCTTATGTGAAACGCTGGGCCAGCCGTTTCCTGACTGAAAAGAGAGAGACGCTGGAACGCGTGGACGCACAGATTGCCGCACTTCACAAGCAGCGGAAAAGCACGTTCTACGTGGCATTGGGACTGGAGTTCATGGCGCGTATTGTGAATTGTGCCGAAGTGTTCTTTATCCTGAACATTCTGACCGACCATGTGAGCTTCCTGTCCTGCATCCTGATTATGGCCTTCACTTCCTTGTTTGCCAACCTGTTCTTTTTCTCGCCCATGCAGCTTGGGGCACGCGAGGGAGGATTTGCACTGGCGGTAGGAGGGCTGGCCATTCCGAGTGCGTTTGGCATCTATACGGGACTGATTACCCGTGTGCGTGAATTGATATGGATTGTAATTGGCGTGTTGCTGATGAAAGTCGGCAACGGCACCCCAAATAAGACAAAAGATGAGTAAACTGACAGATGTAAAAGGCGTAATCTTTGATTACGGAGGAACTATCGATACGAACAGCCGCCACTGGGCGGAAGTGTTGTGGAGCAAGTATGAAGAATTTCAGGTGCCGGTGGACAAGGCGAGTTTCCGTGAGGCATACGTGCACGGGGAACGTACGCTGGCCCGTGTGCCGCTGGTCAAGCCGGAACATAATTTCCACGATGTGCTGCGCATCAAGACCGACATTCAGATGAAGTACTTGGTGGAACAAGGCAAGCTGGACGGAGAAGAAGCCCGCCGGGAAGACTATGCCGGGAAAGTGGCCGACAGCTGCTACCGCTATGTGCTGGACGTGCTGGAACACACCCGTCCCGTAGTGAAGTCACTTTCCGAACGCTACAAGCTGGTGCTGGTATCCAACTTCTACGGGAATATCCAGACCATCCTGAAAGACTTCGGCTTGTTTGATTTCTTTGCCGGCATCATAGAATCGTCGGTAGTGGGAGTACGCAAGCCCGATCCTGCCATCTATCGGCTGGGTGTGGAAGCCATGGGGCTGCCTGCCGGAAATGTGCTGGTGGTAGGCGATTCCTTCTCCAAGGACGTGGTGCCCGCAAAGGCTGTCGGCTGCAAGGTGGCCTGGCTGAAAGGTGAAGGCTGGGGCAACGAAGAAATAGATGAAACACTTCCGGATGTAATCATCACCGACTTGCCGGAACTTTTGTCGTATGTATAAAGGAGGGGCAAGGATGAAGAAAAAAGGAATTGCCCTGGTGGAACGCCAATACCTGTTCCCCTTTGTACTGATAACCTCACTCTTTTTTCTGTGGGGATTTGCCCATGCCATTCTGGACGTGCTGAACAAGCATTTTCAGGAACTGCTCACCATCACCCGTACCCATTCGGCCATGATTCAGGCCACGATGTACATGGGTTATTTCATCATGGCCATTCCGGCCGGATTGTTCATCAACCGACATGGATACCGCAGGGGAGTAGTGCTTGGTTTGCTGCTCTACGGGACAGGCTCGTTGTTGTTCATTCCCGGACAATATATCGCCTCGTTCAATATGTTCCTCTTTTCGCTGTTCGTCATCGGATGCGGACTGACTTTTCTGGAGACAGCTGCCAATCCGTATGTAACGGAACTGGGAGCACGGGAAACGGCTGCGAGCCGGTTGAATTTCGCTCAGTCGTTCAACGGGCTGGGATGTATTTTCGCACCGATTCTGACCGGACTCCTGCTTTTCTCGGACGATGACAAGGGAGCCGGAGGCAATGTGGCCCTTCCGTATGCCGTGATGGGAGTGGTTGTCCTGCTGGCGGCGCTGGCCTTTGTGCGCGTACCCCTGCCGGAAATACCTCATGAAGAGGAAGTGGACAGCGAAGGCCGTCGCGTAAGCTTGTGGTCGCATAAGCTTTTCGTTTTCGGACTGGCGGCTTTGTTTGCCTACGAAGTGGCCGAAATCTCCATCAATAGTTTCTTTATCAACTACGTGACGGAGGTTGGCTGGATGAATGCCCGCGATGCCTCGCTGGTACTTTCGTTCGGTGGATTGGGATTGTTCATGGTAGGACGTTTCGTGGGAAGCTGGATTATGCGCCGCGTTCGTGCCGAGAAGATGCTCTTCTGGTGTGCCACGGGAACGGTTATCACCACCCTGCTGGTGATTTTGGATTTAGGCTCCGTGTCGTTCGTAGCTCTGCTTTGCGGTTATGCCTTCGAAGCCATTATGTTCCCCACCATTTTTGCTCTCTCTCTGAAAGGGCTGGGCAGCCATACGAAGCGTGCCTCTTCCTTCCTGATGATGTCGCCGGTGGGCGGTGCCGTAGGTCCGGTACTCATGGGACTGGTAGGAGACTATGCCGATATGCACTGGGCATTTATCGTACCTTTCGTCGGCTATGTAGTGGTGTGGTTCTATGCCCGCCATATAATGATTCAGAAAAACTGATGCTGCTTTCTTTGGCGGTCATGTCATTCATGATAAAGAAGCGCGAAACCCTTCAGTGTCTCCCGACACCGTGAGGGCTTCGCGCTTCGCTTTTAGTGATAATTATAGTAAGTTATTTGTCTTGAGGAGCCAGTGGATGTGCCGGACATGCATTCGGGCAGCATGGGGCGGGCATGTGTCCCGGATGGACTGTTCCGGCGTGTCTCATCGGGAAATGGCCTTTGTGAAATCTGCCCGGGCGCTCCATGCTGAATACCTTTTCCAGCTGGCGGGCATTCAGAATCTTCTTGAATGAAGCATAGTACTTCTTCTGGGTATCGAGCACTTTCTGACGAACTTCAAAGCGTTGTTCGATGTCCTGCTGAATCTGTGCGTCTGTACGTTCGCACGGTTTTACTTTATTTTCTTTTGCGGCCGGACGGCATTCTTTCAAGGCAGTCAGGTATTCCTTGTAGAGAGAAGTAAACTGGGCTAATTTGGCATCGTCCAGCATCAGTTGTTTTCCCATACGCTGAGCCTGTGCTTCCATACGTTGTTCCGGAGTGAGTTTTACCTTGCAAGGCTTTTCGGCTTTTTCCGGACAAACCTGAGGTGCAGCATTTTGTGCCATCACGCTTCCAAAACCTAAACATACGGTAAGAATCAATGTAGATAATAAATGAGTTGTTTTCATTGTAGTCGAAATTTAAAAGTGAATAATCATTTTCAGTGCACTTACGACTTTAAGACAATGAATCCCTCTTGTGGTTTATTGGGAAAATGCTTTTTTAACATTTTAGGAGATTTAATTTTTGAAGTGTGAAATTCTCTGCTGAGAATGTGGGAAATGTGTAAACTTACTTAGATAAATGAGAATTTAGCAAACTTCGGATCAGGGTATGTAAAATGCTTAGGCGTTTGAATTAAAACTCTTTGACGTTTCAGTTAAAACGCCAAAGAGTTTTGAAACGAATGCACTTGCGTTTCAAGTCAAACGTCCTTGCGTTTTTTAGAGGAGTGCAATCAATTCTTTTTTATTCTTAGAGGATATGGTAAATATCACTGAATCAGCATGCTCTCAACTTCTGACAGATTTCCGTCTGTTTTCTCGGGAGTGATGTGAAGCAGACGGGCCAGCAAGGAATAAATCGATACATTTCGGAACTTCGGAGCTTCGTATCTTTTCTTGAAATCCGGTCCGCATGCCCGGAACATTACCTGCATATCGTCGTAGGTCGGGTCAAATCCATGGGCACCTGGCAGCGTCTTGTTGCCTTCTTCCACCAGCCAGCCTAAATCAGGCAGTACGATGATGTCGCCCACACGCGGGTTGCTTCCATAGTTCAAATAAGCAGGAATATCTTCTTTTTTCCATACCCGTACGTGATTCAGTCCCTGTAGTGCCTGATACACAGAGTCACGGTATTCTGGTTTCGTATAAATCTGTGCCGGCAGGTTTCCGTCAATCAAAGTATACCATTTTTCGTTCAACAGGTGCTTGATAGGTACAAAGCGGTCTGCGCTGACAGTCGCCATTCCGTGGTCGGACGTCACAATCAGGTTGATGTCCTTTCCGAAAGGTAAGCTTTGAAGTCCTTCCCATAAGTATTTCATGAGGGCATCCAGCTCTTCCACGCAGCGGCGTGTTTCCTTGCTGTGCGGACTATAAGTGTGCCCGTAGGTATCAGAATCCTCGAAATAAATCATAACCAGCTGGGGACGTTCCTCTTCCGGCAGCTTCAGCATTCTCAGTGCCTCTGCCACACGCTCCGTCTGGGTGAGCCGTGGTTTCTGGTCGTACACGTGATAGTAGGTGGGGTGCTGTCCTTTTACGGCAATGTCAGAGCCTACCCAGTAGATGTTTCCCGTCTTGATGCCCTGCTTCTGTGCGGTAATCCAGATAGGTTCTCCGCCATAATAAGACGCATCGTTGCGGGTTTTCAGGTTGCTCATTTTGTAAAGCTCCTGGCGCTGTGGGTCCCAGAAGGTATTGGCTACGATACCATGGTGGTCGGGCACCAGTCCCGTAGCAATGGTGTAATGGTTGGGGAAGGTCTTCGAAGGGAATGATGGAATCATGGTGGCCTTTACACCTTCACGAGCCATTCGGTCGAAGAACGGCGTGTCGTACATCTGCGGGTAGTCCCAGCGGAACCCGTCGAGGGATACAATGACGGTGTAGTGCTTTCCGGCCCAGATAGAGAGGCAGATGCACCACATCATACACAGCGAGATAAGTTTTTTCATAAGTCTGGTTATTGTTAGAGGGTGATAAAAAAGAAAGGTGTATTGCCGTTCTTTTGTGGGCAATACACCTTTTATGTAAAGGGTTAGTCTTTCATTAGAAAGTCAGTCTTACACCCACCTGGCAGTGCCAGCGTGAGCTGATGTCGCTCTTCTGGATTTCAGCTTTGTTGTAAGAGAAAGATGCGATTTTATTTCCATCTGCATCTGTAGAAAGTCCTGTCATAGTCAGCGGTGATAAGTTATAAGCTGAGCTATAGCTTGCTCCCCATTTCTTGTTCAACATATTAGCGAAGTTGATGATATCGAATGTAAATTCTAGTTTCCCAATTCCTTGCACATTGTAGATAGTTTGTGCTAAGTGTAAATCGATTTCATGTTCCCAGTTGCTCAGGTTAGAGTTACGTTCTGCATACTGACCTCTGTGGTTTTTGGCGTAGCTATCGTTTTCAATCCACTGCTTGAATGCTTCACGGCTTTCTTCAGCAGTCATTGTTACATTTCCTTGTTTGTCGGTAATGTCTACGAAGTTCATTTTGCTCAATTCTTCGTTAGTCGGGATGTAGAGCAAAGAGTTGCCAGACCATTTGTCACCGTTGTAGTCAGATTTTTCGTTCATTGTTAGGCTATAGCGACTTCCTGAGAATCCGTTGTAGATAACAGATACAGTAGTACTTGTCCATCCATTCCAGTATTTCGGACTGTTGTAAGAAGCCTGAACCATTACACGGTGGGGGATGTCAAATTTAGAGAAACCAAGTTCATTTCCAGAGTTGGTGTCTACAGAGTAGTTGTACTTCCAGTTAGAATAAGCTACAGAGCTTGTTCCATCGTTTACAGATTTTGCATGTCCAAAAGTGTATGATGCAGACAAGTCCAAACCAAAGTTGAAATGTTTTTCAAGCAGGGCAGACAGCGCATAAGTATAACCTTTGTTTGTATTCTTCAGATTGATGATGCTGTAGTAGTTGCCTGAATTGAACTTATAGTAAGGAGCTGCAGATGCTTCATTTCCAGCTACAGCATATACCTTGTTACCACTTTGAGTCAGTGCCAGATTTTCAAAGAATACATTGTTCATGGTCTTTGAGTAGATACCTTCCAATGTCATCTTTACATCACCCGGCAGTCTTTGCTCCAATGCAAGGTTCATACGAAATACTTGCGGGTATTTGAAGTTCTTGTCTACAGTTACAATGTCTGGTTTTGCAGAAGCACCGCTTTGTGAATTAGCTGCTCCCAGCGGATTGTCTGCATATTCTCCCAGTTTCGGTGCGTCGTAAGTGTAGTTTCCGTCTGCATCTTCTGGAGTAATTGTGGTTCCTTTGCTTTCCATACCAGTGTTATTGAAAGCATTAGACAGCCATACGAACGGTACACGTCCTGTGAAGATACCGATACCACCGCGGAGCAATGTGTTATGTGAATCATTAGTGTACCAACGGAAACCTACACGCGGTGAGAACAAGACTTTTGCACTAGGATTCTGACCTACACGTGCGTTCAGATTCTGTGATTCAGCAAACTGGTTGAATGCATCGTTTGTAGTCGGATTATTGAAGATAACCGGAATGTCGATACGCAAACCGTATGTCAGATTGAAGTTGTTATTGATATCCCATTTGTCTTGTGCATAGAATCCGAACTGACCAGACTTCATGGCCGGAGCCCATTTGGTGTTACCACCTGTAAGGTCTGGATCAGTGTACTTATAAGTATATTTATAAGGTCTGTCTGCAACGAAATCTTCCAATGAATTATAGTACCATGAACCGTTAGAAGCCTGGATGAAAAGGTTTGTCATCTTGTAGATTTCATTGTGTGTACCGAATGTCAGAGTATGATTACCCAAATACCATGAAAGGTTATCTTCGAATGTGTAGATGTCCTGATCCAAGTAATTAGCTCCAGAAGAATATTCCGTACCGATGTTGGCAGTGATGTTTGTTCCGTCCGGTGCAGGAATATTGCTGATTTGCACAGTTGGTCCCTGGTATGCTACATCACGGTGGTCACGAATGAAGCTGGCAGAAGCACGGAACTCGTTGTACAAATTCTGTCCCAAATGAGAAGTTAACTCTGCTACGATAGAATTGGTTTTGTTGTTCATGCGGTAACCACTGTTTTCAAACATATAGCTGGTTGAACCAACTCCATAGTTGTCATCGTAAGAGTTATTGTGCTGATAGCGTAAGGCCAATTTGTGGTTTTGGTTGATGTTCCAGTCAATACGTGCTAACAAGCCAAATGATTTGTTGTCAATGTTACGTTGTGCGTAATTCTCCTGGAAACCTGTCATATTGTAATATGCATCAGCAATTTGTTTAGCTTGGTCCGAAGTGAGGTAGGAAGTTGTATATCCCGGGTAAATGCTTGAAGGATAAGATTCTTTCTTCGCTTCTGCGCTTACAAAGTAGAACAATTTGTCTTTTACGATGGCACCGCCCAATGTTCCACCATAAGTACGAGTGTACTGTTGAGTGAGCGGAGATTTTTCATAACCGCGTACGGCACTGTATTTGCCATACATGTTGTGGTTGTTGAAGTAAGTGTAAGCCGAACCGTGAGTGGTGTTAGTACCCTGCTTGGTAATGGCATTGATACCACCTCCGGTAAATCCGCTCTGACGTACGTCGAAAGGAGCAACGACTACCTGAATTTCCTGGATGGCATCCATTGAAATCGGGTTGGCACCTGTCTGGCCACCGTTAGTTCCAGATGCTGACAAACCGAACACGTCGTTACTTACTGTACCGTCAATCTGGAAGCTGTTGTAACGGTTGTTTGAACCGGCGAATGTGATACCTCCGTTCTTTGAAGTCATGGCCATCGGCATGTTCTTCACGATGTCGTACACGTTACGGTCGACAGTCGGAGTGTTTTCGATTTTCTGTGTAGAGAAGTTGTGTGCAGCTCCGGCATTCGCTTTTGCATCAGCTACGACTACTACTTCGTCCAACAGTTCTGAACTTGGTTTCATTTCGGCATTCAGGCTGAGTGTGTTACCCAGTTCAAGTGAAATACCTGTAAATGCAGTTTTGTTGTAACCTACGTATGAGATTTCAATTTTGTAGGGACCACCGGTACGCATACCTTGGATGGTGTAACGTCCATCTACGTTTGTTACTGCACCGTAGAGAGTACCTGACGGTTCGTGGATAGCTACCACTGTAGCACCGATAACCGGAGCTTTGGTTTCATCTAAAACTTTTCCGCTGATAGCAGAAGTTGTTACCTGAGCATTTGCGCCAACAGCCATGGCTGAAACGACTAATGCGGAAAACAGGAATTTGGAATGATGTACCATAAAATTTTAATTAAATTGTAAATCTATTTTCGCGTTTTAATTCGCTTAATACTTTGTAGTTAAGTTCGTTGAATCTTTTTGTATTACTTGTTTTTTCTGTTGCAAAGTTAAAAAATCTTTTTACCGAATAATTGGATAGCAGGCGATTTAACAAATTAGGCAATAAATAATTAACTATTTTATTTCTCTATATGGAAGAAATTGTGAAATAGTAAATTCCTTTTTGCTTGATTTTGTGTGAGTTGTAAGAACTGGGCAATGTGTAATAAGTTTGTAATTTATGGAGTAATGAAAGCATAATTTGATAAGGTTATTGTATGAATCCTGAATTTGTTTTCATTTTGCTTTGTGGTTGACTTTATTATGGACATTTGTTTTTTTGTCTATTTTTGCAAAATGAAAGTAAGAGTTTATCAATATGAAACAAAAATTGGAAGAGAATAAAGGAATTCCGGCTTCGTTACTGTGGATACTGGCCATTATATCAGGACTTTCTGTGGCGAATCTGTATTATAATCAACCGTTGCTGAACCGTATCAGTGAGGATTTGGGTATCTCGGAGTTTACAGCTAACCTGATACCTATGACCACACAGATTGGGTATGCGCTGGGATTGTTATTTATTATCCCTTTGGGGGATTTGTACAAGCGGAAGAATATCATTGTCATTAATTTTCTCTTGTTGTCGGTGGCGACTTGCAGTATTGCCATGTCGGTGAATGTGTTTTACATCTTGTTGGCCTCGTTGGTGACAGGGATTTGTTCGGTCATGCCGCAGATTTTTATTCCGATTGCTGCACAGTTTTCGCTGCCTCAGAATAAAGCACGTAATGTGGGGATGATGGTCAGCGGTCTGCTGACCGGTATTTTGGGTTCACGGGTAATCAGTGGTTTTGTAGGCGAATACTGGGGATGGCGTACGATGTATTATATTGCAGCCGTTATTATGCTGCTTTGTATTTTTGTGGTAGTTCGGGTGTTGCCGGATATGCCACTAAATTTCAAAGGCACGTACAAAGGACTGATGAAATCGCTTTTTACGCTATACAGGGACAATTCTACCATTCGTCTGGTATCTGCACGGGCCGGACTCTGTTTTGGTAGCTTTCTGGTGTTATGGGCTTGCTTGGCCTTTAAGTTGAGTGGAGAGCCGTTTTATGCAGGAAACAACATCATCGGTATGCTGGGATTGTGCGGAGTGGCCGGTGCACTGACGGCCTCTTTTGTTGGGAGTCTGGTACATAAGTTTGGAGTGCGCTTTTTTACTTTTGTTGGTTGTTCGCTCATCATTGCAGCCTGGATAATCATGTTTATTTTCCAGAATTCTTATTTAGGTTTTATCGTGGGAATTATCGTGATAGATATCGGTATGCAATGTGTGCAGATAGGTAATCAAACCTGTGCATTGTCGCAGGCTCCCAAGGCGACCAACCGGGTGAATACCATCTTTATGACGACTTATTTTGTGGGTGGTTCACTGGGAACCTTTCTGGCCGGTACATTCTGGCACGCTTGGGGCTGGACCGGAGTGGTATGTGTAGGAATCGGCCTGACACTGATTTCACTGCTTGTGACGCTTTTTACTCGAAACTGATTATTCAAATGAACGAATATATATGAAAAAGAATGTGATTTATTTGAACGACTGGCTGGCTATTCATCCGTATACGACAGTTTGTTCTTCAGATACGTTTTTTGTGGAGTTGGCCAATAAACTTTATGCGGCTTGTCAGTTGGAGGAATTGCCTGAGACGTTTCGCAAGAATTTAAGTTTGTATGTGGCGGCTTATCTGGAAGACATCATTTCCGGTCTGAGATTGTGGCAGGGATTTACCACTGCTCATACCCGTTTGTATGGCAGGTGTCTTCCATTCTATCCCACGGGAAAAGATTATATAAAGGGAGAGGTAAACTTGGAGGATATACGCTTTATCATTTGGAATACATGGCAGAAGGCTCCTTTCTCACACGGGTATGTGAATCCGTTGGATACCTCAATCTTAAAGCAGGCACAGGATTTTCTGCCTTTACTGGAGGAAGCTTATGAGGTGGCTCCGGAGAATGAGTTACTGAAGGATTATTTTGCCGGCTATGCAGATGAAAAAGAGGCTGACCGGAAATTATCATGGCTTTTCGGGCACACTTACCTTACGGAGCCTTCTATGTTGCCTTACATTGAACGGGTGGCACCGGATGACCGTTTTATTATCCCTACGGGTCCTTTGGCGTTGTTCCTTCACGAATGGATTGAGTTGTTGGCTGGTAAGCAGGCAAAGTGCTGGAAATCGGTTCCTCGTCTGTATCAGGAGGAAAAGGAAATGCCGGAAACTGTTTTGCAGAAGAATGCGGAGATTTATCGTCTCTTTACCTTGTGGACTGGCGGACGGAAGATTATTTATCTCAACGGTTATGATTCACTGAAGCGCTTCCTGGTAGAGATTCTGCAGTGGCCGGATGATGAGAATCATACCTTGCCGCAGATGAAGAGTTGCCGGAACTTTGTATTGATGGTGGATGAGCAGAAAGGGCTTTTGCTGGCGAAGGATGTGTGTGAATACATCGCCGACACGGAAAATCCTTATTATGATCAGGAGGAGGCATCGCAAAATGCATTCCGGATGTTGACGGAAGAGATGCTTTGTCCGCCGGACTTGTTGCATTATTGCATTGAGAAAAACTTGCTGCCCGATGCAGAATTGCCTGAAGTAGGAGAGAAGATGCTGGTGAAACTGAATGCGGACTTTATTGCGCGGCATTCATTACTGTATTATTATCGCGGCGATTGATTTTGTCGAGTATATATCATAAAAAAAGCACGAACCGAAATTCGTGCTTTTTTTATATTAATGGATATAGAATTAGCAAACCTTGTGTGAACCGTCGCTGATAACTACATCGTATACTTTCGGGCTGCGACCGAATTTTTCTTTGAAGCGTTCTTTTGCAGTAGAAATGAATGTTTCGTACAATTCATTCTTAACCAGGTTGATGGTACATCCACCGAATCCACCACCCATTACGCGTGAACCAGTAACTCCACAGTCAAAAGCAATATCGTTCAGGAAGTCGAGCTCTTCGCAGCTTACTTCATACAGTTTGCTCATACCATGGTGAGTTTCATACATTTTCTGTCCCACTGTTTCGTAGTCGCCTTTTTCCAATGCGTCGCATACGTCGAGCACGCGTTGGATTTCTTCGATTACGTATTCAGCACGCATGTAGTCTTCTTCAGAAACTTCAGCTTTTACTTCGTTCAGCATATCCATTGTGCAGTCTCTCAGGAATTCTACAGTCGGGTGGTTCTTCTTGATAGCAGCTACAACAGCTTCGCAGCTCTGACGGCGTTTGTTGTATGCAGAAGATGCCAGTTCATGTTTTACTACAGAGTCAACCAATACCAAACGGTATCCGTCCGGTCTGAACGGGAAGTACTGGTATTCCAGTGAACGGCAGTCCAGACGAATCAGGTGACCTTCTTTACCGAATACAGAAGCAAACTGGTCCATGATACCGCAATTAACTCCGCAGTAGTTGTGTTCTGTAGCCTGACCTACTTTAGCCAGTTCGAATTTATCAATTTTGTTGTCGCCGAACAAATCGTTCAATGCGTATGCGTATGTAGATTCCAATGCAGCAGAAGAAGACATACCTGCACCCAGAGGTACATCACCTGCAAATGCAGTATTAAAGCCTTTTACGTCAACTCCGCGTTTGATCATTTCACGGCAAACACCAAAGATATAACGTGCCCAGCTTGCTTTCGGAGCATCTTCTTCATTCAATCCGAATTCTACGTAGTCTTTCAAGTCGATAGAATAAGCGCAAACTTTATCTTTTCCGTTCGGTTTGATTTCAGCCACCATACCTTTGTCTACAGCTCCCGGGAATACAAAACCTCCGTTGTAGTCAGTGTGCTCACCAATCAGGTTGATTCGTCCCGGAGAAGTATATACTGAGCCTGTTGTACCGTCGAAATGCTTGATAAAGCGGCTTCTTACAAATTCTATGTCCATAATGATAAAAATTAAAGGTTAATAAATTCTGGTATATAAACAAGAAAGGATGAAGAATGAGTCCATCCTTCATCCTTGTGTTTTATTATTCAGTCGGAATGTCTTTGTTTACATTCTTGCATCCGATCAACGCATAGAACAACAAGTATGCCAATGCGGCTGCAATTACGATAAAGCTGTTCAGGTAACCTGCTGAGTCGGCTACTCCACCTTGTAACAGCGGAAGCAATCCACCACCGCAAACCATTACCATGAAGATTCCAGAAGCTGCTTCTGTGTATTTACCCAGTCCTTCTACAGCCAGGTTGAAGATACCACCCCACATGATTGAAGTACAGAGTCCGCAGAGTGCCATACACATTACGCTGACAGGAACTGCTTCCAATCCGAATGACAGACTAGCTCCGCTTTTGAATACCGGCATGTTGACTACGCTGCTCAACGGAGTTACGAAGGCAATACCGATCAAAACCAATCCGAGAATAGAAGCTACGGTCAACATGGCCTTACTGCTGAACTGAGCACCGAGTGAAGCACCAATCAGACGACCGATAAGCATCAGGAACCAGTAAGTACCTACGATAGAACCTGCAATAGCCGGATCGATACCCAGACCGCCTTCATTTACTTGTGCAGTCATAAACAGGTTTGCAAAGTGAGGAACACCTACTTCAATACCTACGTAAACGAAGATGGCGATGGTTCCCAGCTTGAAGTGACGGAAAGACAACGGGCTGTGTTCGCCTTTGCTCTTGTTTGCCTTAGACAAACTTGGTTCAGGGATAGCCATGAAGAAAAGTACCAGAAACGCGATGGCGAAGATAGCCATGGCAATGTAAAGTGCCGGCAAAGCCTTAGCGATAGTACGTTCTTCTACGTTGGCACCCATCAGGTAACCTACCAATACCGGAACGATAGTAGCTGACAAAGAGTTCAGTGAACCGCCAGTCTGGATAAGCTGGTTACCTTTCTTGCCGCCACCACCCAGAGTGTTCAACATCGGGTTAACTACTGTGTTCAGCATACACATAGAGAAACCAGAGATGAAGGCTCCAGCCAAATATACAGAGAATCCGCCTTTAGAGGCCAATGCCTGAATACCTACACCAATGAATCCTACTGCAATAGCAATCAATGCTGTTTTCTTGTATCCGATTTTCTGTAAAAGAAGTCCCGAAGGAATACCCATAAAAGCGTATGCAATGAAGTTCGCAGCGAATCCGAGTGTAGCTTCCAGGTTGGTAGCTCCAAATTCACTCTGTACGATAACTCCAAATGGAGCCGGCAATCCGGTTACGAAAGAAATCATAGCAAACAATGCGAACATCATTACTATGGGTAACAAATAGCTTTTTTGTTGTTGTGACATGTTGTTTAAAGGTGTTAGTTTGTTATAGGTTAATTAAAGAACTAGATTTTTATTTTTCAACTCCGAATTTATAGATAGTTACCTGATGGTAGGTATCTTCCGGCTTCAACACGACTGACGGGAAGTGTCCTTTGTTGGGTGAGTCGGGGAAGTGCTGTGCTTCAAAGCAGATGGCACTTCTTGCCGGGAATGTAGCACCGTGGTATCCAGTGAAACCATTGTGCCAGTTGGCTGTGTATACTTGTACACCCGGCTCTGTAGTATAAACTTCCAGCGAACGTCCGCTTTCCGGTTCTATACATTTAGCCGCAAATACCAGAGCTTCCGTTTCGCGTTTGTTCAGCACGTAGCAATGGTCGTATCCGGCTCCGTTGATGAGCTGCTGGAACGGTTCATTGATACGGCTTCCCACTGTGTGCGGTGTACGGAAGTCCATCGGAGTACCTTCTACCTTCAATACTTCTCCTGTAGGGATAGATACTTCGTCTATTGGAATATAAAAATCTGCGTTGATTGTGACAATGTTATTGTCTACGGTCGGAGTCGGATTATTCAAACCTGCCAGGCTGAAAAATGCGTGGTTGGTCAGGTTGGTGATGGTCTTTTTGTCGCAGTTGGCTACGTAAGTGATGACCAATTCGTTCTCTCCTGTCAGTGTGTAAGTAACTGTGATGTCCAGATTGCCTGGGAAACCTTCTTCCCCATCTTTAGAGAGATAGTGCAGCGTTACACTATGTTCATCTTCCTGTTTGGCATCCCAAACGCGGGCATGGAAACCAGTCGGACCTCCATGCAGGGAGTTAGGACCGTTATTGATGGTCAAATTATGTTCTTGTCCGTCCATCAGGAAACTGCCTTTCGCAATACGGTTGCCATAGCGTCCGATTAATGTACTCAGGAAAGGTTCGTGACTGTTGATTACGTTGTCGATACTGTCATGTCCCTGCACCACATTGGCCAGTTTACCGTTTTTGTCCGGTACCATCACAGTTAAAATTGCTCCCCCATAGTTTGTAATTGCTACTTCGGCACCTTGCTGGTTCGAAAGAATAAACAAATCTGTCTCTTTGCCGTCTACAATTTTTTGAAAATCTGCTCTTTTTAAGCCGCTTAAATTATTTTCTTTGTAAAATGTGTTGTTCATATTATTAAAATCTTTTAGTTCACACATTATTTTGTTGTGCAAATAAAAAGATTTTCTTCAATATACCCAAACATTTTCGAAGAAAGAACGTTCTTTAATTGTTTAAAGAAAGTAAATCGGCGACAATAAAACTGCTTCCTCCCACAAAAATAAAATCATCCGGCTGGGCCTGTTCCTTGGCTGCTTCGAAGGCTTCTTTCACATGGGGGTAGGCTTCTCCGTGTAAATTGAAGGTCTCGGCCAGTGCTTTCATCTGCTGGTAGGGAAGAGCTCTTTTCACGCTGGCTTGTGTGAAATAATATCGGGCATCTTTAGGCAACATAGACAATACACCGCTCACATCCTTATCGTTCACCATGCCGATGACAATATGTAAGGTTTTATAAGTCTGATGTCTGAGTTGCTCGGTTATGTATTGCATACCACCCGTGTTGTGTCCGGTATCGCAGATGATGGTCGGTTTCTCACCTAATTTCTGCCAGCGTCCCATCAGACCGGTCAGCTCGCAGACATGAAGGAAACCTTTGCGTACATTCTCTTCAGACAGGTTGTATCCTGCATGACGAAGCTGGCGGATAGCCGAGAGTAGGGTATTGGTATTCTTTAGCTGGCATAAGCCTCCCAGTTCGCCCTCCAGTTGAGGATAGTCAGCTGTTTGGTAAACGTAATGCATCGCTTCGTTGCGGGTCGCATGGATGAGCAGGTGCTCGTCTTCGGCAAATACAATGGGAGCCCCTACGGCAGTAGCCTTAGCCTGGAAGACTGGTCGGGTTTCGGGGGTGGTTTCACCGATTACAACCGGAGTACCTTCTTTAATGATGCCCGCCTTTTCTGAAGCAATTTTTTCCAGGGTATTACCTAAAAACTGTACATGGTCAAAACTAATGTTGGTAATGACACATAAGTCGGGCTGAATGATGTTGGTGCAGTCCAGTCTTCCTCCAAGACCGACCTCTATGACAGCTACATCCACCTGCTGTTCAGCGAAATAGGTGAATGCCATAGCAGTGGTAAGTTCAAAGAAAGAAGGGTGGAGCGGTTCGAAGAAAGCACGGTGCTTTTCTACAAAATCGATGACAAATTCCTGACTTACCGGAGTGCCGTTTACGCGGATACGTTCACGGAAATCCACCAGATGAGGAGAAGTATAAAGTCCGGTCTTATAGCCTGCAGCTTGTAGAATGGCAGCCAATGTATGCGAACAAGAACCTTTCCCGTTGGTTCCTGCCACGTGAATCGTATGGAATTTGCGGTGAGGGTGATGGAAGTAATCATCCAGGGCATACGTGTTGTCCAATCCCTCTTTGTAAGCATCTTTGCCCACCTGCTGAAACAGAGGGGCACTATTATATAAGTAGGTAAGTGTTTCCTGATAATTCATGATTTCTGCTTTTTAAAAACAGCTGCAAATATCATCATTTTTATCAGGATAACCTATCTTTTTACGATTTCATTTACCAGTAAGCCCCTTGTGGGTACTTGATTCCTTCTACTCCGATGCTGATGGAACTGCTTTCATTAAACTTGAAATTAATCATTCCCCCAATCCGGTCGGGAGCGAAATTTGGCATGGGATAGTAATAGGGTGAACGTTTCGGCATGAGCGATTTGTTGCCATAGGCATACAGACTGATACGTTCGTTGACTTTAAACGCAGCAATGCCGGTAATTCCTACATTGCGGTAGTTGATGCCACCCCAGTTGAAGTTGCTGGCATACAATCCGCCTGCTACGCTGAAGCGCTTGTTCAGCGGTACGGCGTACAAGAAAGCGGCATCCTGACCGAAACCCACTCCGGAAGGAGCGTATTTGCTCGGACTGAACGTGACATTCATGCCGATGGAGGCATTGAATCCTTTATGCAACTCCCAGGTGGTATAGCCGTAATTGAACGGGGTAATGCCATACATATCGAAGGGAGAGTATAGGTAATGCTGCGGAACAGGAGCGGGCAGGGGTACACTGAGTGTATCCTTAGCCATGAGCTGTTCTGCATGCAATGTCGTGGAAAGGGAGTCGGAAGGAAGCGACTTCGGGTTTTCTGTCTGTGCTAAAACGAGTAACGGACAGAACAATGTCAGCAGCAAGATATATTTTTTCATGACTTTCATTTTTTTGTTACCCCAAAAATACAAAAAATGTCACTGCTATTTAGGCTGTTATCTCTTTTTAGTCCTGGTTTAAATTTTATTTGGATAAAGAAGACGATGTGGACCGGAGCAGAATCTGAAATGTCCTGTTCTCTTTTCAGTACTTCTTCGGAAGTACTGGGAGAAGGCTTTCGGCCGAAATTGGAGACTTATAGGTATCGTGTTTAAATACAGAAAGGACTGACTCCACTTGTAGGGGAGACAGTCCTTTCTTGTATCTGAAAAGCTGTTGCTTAATCGAATAAACTTCTGAATTTCTTGAAGATTTTTTCTTTCAGGCTTGTATTTGGCTTGAAGTTCTCTGCTTCCTGCCATTTTTCCAGTGCCTGACGTTCTTCTTTCGTCAGCGTTTCCGGAATGTAGACGCTGATATTTACCAGCAAGTCACCTGTACCGGTGTTGTATCCGTAGCTGTTGATGTTTGGCAGACCTTTGCCGCGCAAGCGGAGTACTTTACCCGGCTGTGTACCCGGCTCAATCTTGATTTTTGCCTTCCCGTCGATGGTCGGGATTTCTACCGTACCTCCTAATGCAGCGGTCGGTACACTCAACAGAAGGTTGTAAATCAAGTCACTTTCGTCACGGATGAGTTCCGGATGCTTTTCTTCCTCAATCAATACCAGCAAGTCGCCCGGTACCCCGTTGTGCTTTCCGGCATTACCTTTTCCGTTGATGGTCACCTGCATGCCTTCAGCTACTCCGGCCGGAATCTTAACGGTTACTACTTCCTCACCGTAAACCACTCCTTCACCGTTACATTCCTTACATTTGTTCTTGATGATTTTACCTTCACCACCGCACTGTGGACATACAGACTGTGTCTGCATCATGCCGAAAATGCTCTGCTGTGTGCGGGTTACGCTACCCGTTCCGTGACATGTAGGACAGGTTTCTGTACCTCCGTCACCTTCCGCTCCTGTACCATGGCAGTGACTGCATTCTACGTATTTCTTCAGCTTGAATTTCTTTTCAACTCCAGTAGAAATCTCCTTCAGGTTCAGTTTGACCTTTACGCGCAAGTCTGAACCACGGAATTTCCGCTGACGTGACTGGCCTCCGCCACCAAATCCGCTGCTGAATCCGCCAAATCCTCCGTGTCCGCCGAAAATATCGCCGAACATAGAGAAAATATCGTCCATAGACATGCCTTGGCCTCCAAATCCGCCAAATCCACTTCCACCTCCGGCTGCACCGTCTACTCCGGCAAAACCGAACTGGTCATAGCGTGAACGCTTGTCCGGGTTGCTCAATACTTCGTAGGCCTCTGCGGCTTCCTTGAACTTCTCTTCCGCTTCCTTATCACCCGGGTTGCGGTCCGGATGATATTGGATGGCCTTTTTTCGGTAGGCCTTCTTTATTTCGTCTGCCGTGGCTGTTTTGGCAACCCCCAGCACTTCATAATAATCTCTTTTCGCCATGACTATACCTGTTTATTATTGGGCAACCACCACTTTTGCATGGCGGATGACTTTTTCGTTCAGTTTATATCCGGTTTGTACACAATCCAAGACCTTGCCTTTCTGTTCTTCGCTTGGAGCAGGTACCAAAGCCACAGCTTCATGGAAGTCAGTATCGAATGCTTCGCCCACAGGTTCCATCTTTTCCAAGCCTTCCTGGTGCAGGTTTTTCAAAAACTTCTGATAAATCAGTTCCACTCCCTCATAAATGGCTTTCACGTCTTCTGCCTTCTGCATGTTCTGCAGCGCACGTTCCAAATCGTCCAGAATCGGCAGGATAGCATTGATAGCCTTTTCTCCTCCGTTTTTGATTAATTCGGCTTTTTCCTTTAAGGTACGTTTGCGGAAGTTGTCGAATTCAGCAGACAGACGCAGGTATTTGTCTTTCTGCTCGTCGATGACTTTCTGAGCTTCTTCCAGTTCTTTTCCCAACTTTTCTTCGGCTGTCAGTTCCTTTTCTTCTGAAGAGGCATTTTCCTGTGCTTCTGATGCTTCGGAAGTCGTTTGTTCATTCTCGGCAGCTTCTTGTGACTGCTTTTTCAATTCTTCTTCCACGTTTGGATTTTTATTTTCGTTGTTCATATCTTAATGGTTTTTATTTTCGTTTGAATAGTTTTCTTTTCTCTCTAACAAATTTCGTGCCTTAATGGCAGTTTTATTCAAATTGGCTGCAAAAATAATAAAAAACTGCCACACTGACATAGAAAAAACGAAGATTACACGTGTACTCCCGATTTTGGCATTTCATCATTCTGATAGGTCAGTTCAACCCTTGATTTGTCAGCTTCGCACGTTTGTTGGGCTTTTATTGTGTGGCGTGAGGTAATTTTGTTTCCATCATCAATCAATACACAAGAAAATGTTTAAGAAAATAGTCCGTTTTTCAATTCGAAAAAAACTGTTTGTCGTGCTGACAACCTTGTTTTTAATGATTGGGGGCATTTATTCAATGCTGACATTGCCCATCGATGCAGTGCCCGACATTACCAATAATCAGGTACAGATTGTTACCGTGTCGCCCACTTTGGCCCCTCAGGAGGTGGAACAGTTGATTACTTTTCCGATAGAAGTGGCCATGAGCAACATCATGAATGTGGAGGAAATTCGTTCCGTGTCCCGTTTCGGCTTGTCGCTGGTGACCGTGGTGTTTAAGGAAAGTGTGCCCACACTGGATGCCCGTCAGCTGGTGAATGAGCAGATACAAACCGTGGCCGGAGAAATACCTTCGGAGTTGGGTGTGCCGGAGATGATGCCCATTACCACCGGTTTGGGTGAAATCTACCAGTATGTACTAAAAGTAGCTCCCGGGTATGAGGATAAATATGATGCCATGGAGTTGCGTACCATTCAAGACTGGATTGTGAAAAGACAGCTTTCGGGCATTCCGGGCATTGTAGAAATCAACAGTTTCGGAGGATACCTGAAGCAATATGAAGTGGCTGTTGATCCGGATGCTTTGTATTCGCTCAATATCACCATCAGCGATGTGTACGATGCATTGAGCCGCAACAACCAGAATACCGGAGGTAGTTATATAGAAAAGGTAAACCGTGCGTACTACATCCGTTCGGAAGGTATGATTACCGACTTGAAAGATATTGAGCAGATTGTCGTGACCAATCGTGGAGGTATTCCTGTACATGTGAGTGACATTGCTAAAGTACGCTATGGGGCTCCCAAGCGTTTTGGTGCCATGACCAAGGATGGAGAAGGCGAATGCGTGGGAGGTATTGCCATGATGCTGAAAGGTGCCAATGCCAATGTGGTCACGCAGGAGTTGGAGAAACGCGTGGCGAAGGTACAGAAGATGCTTCCCGAAGGCGTCAGTGTAGAACCTTATCTGAATCGTTCAGAATTGGTGAACCGTAACATTTCGACAGTTATCCGCAACCTGGTGGAAGGAGCCATTATTGTGTTCTTGGTATTGATTCTGTTCCTCGGCAATGTCCGTGCAGGATTGATTGTGGCTTCCGTAATTCCGTTAGCTATGCTTTTTGCCTTTATCCTGATGCGGGTGTTCGGTGTATCTGCCAACCTGATGAGTTTGGGAGCCATCGACTTCGGTATTGTGGTAGACGGTTCCATTGTGATATTGGAAGGAATTTTGGCGCATATCTATGGCCGTCGGTTGATGGGACGTACCCTTAGCAAAGAAGAAATGGATGCAGAGGTGGAGAAAGGAGCCGGCAATGTCGTACGAAGCGCCACGTTTGCCGTTCTGATTATTCTGATTGTGTTCTTCCCTATATTGACTTTGACTGGAATCGAAGGAAAATACTTTACCCCGATGGCCAAGACACTGGTGTTCTGTATTATCGGTGCTCTGCTGCTGTCGCTGACTTATGTGCCGATGATGGCTTCCTTGTTCCTGAAGCGTACGGTATCGGTAAAACCGACATTGGCCGACCGCTTTTTTGAGAAATTGAACCGTGTGTATCGCCGGACACTGGACTTCTGCCTGTCGCATGTATGGGGTACGCTGGTGTCAGCCTTTACCTTATTAATACTTTCGTTCTTTCTGTTTACCCGCTTGGGCGCCGAGTTTATTCCAACTCTTGACGAAGGTGACTTTGCCATGCAGATGACACTTCCGGCAGGTAGTTCATTGAGCCGCAGCATCGAGGTGTCGCTTGAGGCTGAAAAGAAACTGAAGCAGGATTTCCCGGAAATCAAGCATGTGGTTGCCAAGATTGGTACCGCAGAGGTTCCGACCGACCCGATGGCGGTAGAGGATGCCGATGTGATGATTGTGATGAAGCCTTTCAGTGAATGGACATCGGCCAGCAGTCGGGCAGAGATGGTAGAGAAGATGAAGAAGTCATTGGAAACGGTGGAAGGGGCAGAGTTCAACTTCAGCCAGCCTATCCAGTTGCGCTTCAATGAGTTGATGACGGGTGCCAAAGCCGACATTGCCATCAAACTGTATGGAGAGGATATGACTGAATTGTATGCTAAGGCCAAAGAAGCTGCGAAATACGTGGAACAGGTGCCCGGAGCTGCCGATGTATTGGTGGAGCAGGCCATGGGACTTCCGCAATTGTTGGTGAAGTATGACCGCTCTAAAATAGCCCGTTATGGCATTGACATAGAAGAATTGAATTCCATTATTCGTACAGCATACGCTGGAGAAACCGCCGGGGTAGTTTTTGAGAACGAGCGTCGTTTCGACTTGGTACTTCGTCTGGACAACGAAAAGGTGAAGGACTTGAATATCGACAAACTGTTTGTCCGCACGGGCGAAGGTATTCAGATACCGGTCAGCGAGGTAGCCAGCATTGATTTGGAAAACGGTCCTTTGCAGATTAACCGCGATGCGACCAAACGACGAATTGTCATTGGAGTCAATGTGCGCGATGCCGATATTCAGCAGGTAGTAGAACAGATACGTACCTCTCTGGAAGAAAATATCAAGTTGAAACCGGGATACTACTGGGAATACGGCGGGCAGTTTGAGAACTTGCAGAATGCCGTGCGTACCCTGAGCATTGTCATTCCGATTGCGCTGATGCTGATTCTGCTGTTGCTGTTCTTTGCCTTCCGCAGTGTCATCTATTCATTGCTTGTCTTTTCTACGGTGCCCTTGTCACTGATTGGTGGTGTGGTGGCTCTGTGGCTGCGCGGACTCCCGTTCAGTATTTCAGCCGGTGTAGGATTTATCGCCCTGTTTGGTATAGCCGTGTTGAACGGTATTCTGATGATTAACCATTTTAATGATTTGCGAAAAGAAAAAACATATACCATGTGTACGAACCGAATTATAGCAAAAGGATGTCCTCATCTGTTGAGGCCTGTTTTCCTGACCGGACTGGTCGCTTCGTTGGGCTTTGTGCCGATGGCCGTAGCTACTTCTGCCGGTGCCGAGGTACAGCGTCCGCTGGCCACAGTGGTGATTGGTGGTCTGATTGTGTCTACTGTTTTGACCCTGATTGTCATTCCGGTATTCTATCGTCTGGTAAATGTGATAGCCCATCTGTGGGGCCGGAAAAGACATCGCGCACGGTTGGGACGCAAGGCGGGTATGACGTGTATGTTGCTTCTCGCAGCTGTATCTGTTTCTGCAGTCACTCCGCAGAAAGCAATTACCCTGGATGAGGCGGTAGAAATAGCCTTGCAGAACCATCCCCGTCTGAAGATGGCCAGTGCGGAGATTGAACGCAGCCGCGCAGCCCGTGGTGAGGTGTGGGATGGAGGAAATACCTCGTTCAGCTATTCCTGGGGACAGTTGAACGGAGAATACAAGAAAGATAATAAACTGGCCGTAGAACAGTCGTTAGGTTCTTTGCTGACTCCTTTTTATAAGAATGCGCTGGTGAATGCCCAGGTAACCACTGGCACTCATTACCGTGATATGGTGAAGAAAGAGATTGTGGCCGAAGTGAAACGGGCCTGGGTATATTATCAGTATGCCTTCCACTTGTATCATTTGTATGGAGCGCAAGAAGAGCTGGCTTTGAAGCTACGTGAGAGCGGTGACTTGCGTTACCAGCAAGGAGATGTTGACCAGACGGAGCGTAATATGATTGCGACACTTGCCGCCGAACTTCACACTCGCAGCTTGCAGGCGCGGGAGGAGATGGAACTGGCTTCCCGCCGTTTCGCCTGGGCATGTTATGCCGGTGAGCAGGTGGTTCCCAATGACAGTTCATTGGCTGTGCTTCCGCTGTCCTTGCAAGACCGGATGCTTTCGGCTCCTCATCTGAACTATTTTGCCAGTCAGGTGCAGGAAAAGAAATCGCAGCTTCGGATAGAACGGAGCAAGTTCTTCCCGGAATTTTCGTTGGGTTATGTCCGTCAGAAAATTGCTCCGCTGAATGGCTTGAATTCGTGGATGGTGGGAGTGTCTTTCCCCATTCTGTTCTTCCCGCAGCGTAGTCGCAGCAAGCAGGCAAAGGTAAACCTGCAGATTGCTCAGTGGGAGGCCGACCAGAACCGTGTGCAACTGAATAACAAGGTGGAGGAGCTTTACCGTCGTGTACGCCAGCAGCAGGAAAGCTTGGATTATTATGCCAAGGCTGCATTGAAAGAGGCGGATGCCTTGCAGGAAAGTGCCTTGATGAAGTTCAAGGAAAGTGAAATCAACATTACGGAGTTTGTGCAGAGTCTGAATGCTTCCCGTGACATTCGCCGGAATTATATTGAGACAGTGTATGCATACAATGTATCCGTGTTGGAAATCGAATTATATACAGAATAAAAATAAAAAAATATAGCAAGATGAAACAAATTCTTTTTTTCTCAGCCTTATGCTACTCGCTGGTGATGGCCTCTTGCGGAGGTGGTGCCACTAAAAAAACATCCGATGAATCTACAGCGGTACAGTCCGTACAGCAGGACAGTCTTCAGGCATCTGCTGACAGCCTGAAAGTGGACGGTACTACGGGAGCTACTCAGGTGGCCAATGCACCTTCTTTTAACGGCATCTTGATGATACCGCCACAGCAACACGCAACGATTACCCTTAGTATGGGTGGGGCTGTACACAGTGTTTCTTTCCTTCCGGGCGATTATGTGCGTAAAAACCAGGTCATCCTGACGCTGGAGAATCCGGAATTCATAGCCTTGCAGCAAACCTGGCTCGATGCGGCTGCGCAGACTGAGTTCCTGGAAAAAGAATATCTTCGCCAGCAGAATCTGGCTTCTCATGAGGCTGCTTCACAAAAACGGATGCAGCAGAGCAAGGCGGAATATTTGTCGATGAAGAGCCGTCTGGATGCAGCTGCGGCCCAGTTGCTGATTTTGGGAGTGGATGCCCGCAGCTTGCAGACAAAAGGTATTCAGCCTTATCTGGAAATAAAGGCACCTTTAAACGGCTATGTCACGAACATGAATGTGAACGTAGGAAAATATTTCAATGTAGGTGAACCCGTGTGCGATGTGATTGACAAGCAGGCCCCGATGCTGCAGCTTACAGCCTACGAAAAAGATCTGGATAAGTTGAATGTGGGCGACCGTATGGAGTTCCATGTAAACGGAATGGGAAATGAAACCTTCGAAGCCGTACTGGTTTCCATTGACCAGATGGTAGACAATGCCAACCGTTCCATCAAAGTGTATGCCCGTGTGGCTCATCCGCAAAAAGATTTTCGTCCCGGCATGTATGTGTCGGCACGTAAGTCGGCAAAAAATGAATAACTTTGCAGCATGAAGCGAATCTGGAGCAATAAATATGTGCTGATAGTGAATGCCATCTCCATCATGGTGGCATTCCTTACGCATTTCCCGGAACTGATTACCTTGTCGAATCCGTATTCGGCCGACGGTCTTTCGTTTCCGGGCATGCACTGGGCCGATGTGGGCAATGAGGTACTGTTTACGTACCTTTCCCTTCTTTTTCTCTTTTTCCTGAATGAAGCCGTGTTCCGTTTCAATAGCGATATGGTTTCTATCGGGTGGAAAAAGGTGGTTTGTTCGTTTGTGCTGACCTGGGTAGTAAGTAACCTGCTGGGCAAATGCTTTGTTTACCTGCATCAGCATTTCGATGTGCCTGCCATTGATGCCATGCTTCATCATTATCTTCATCCTTTGCGTGATTTCCTGATAACCTGCATTGTGACGGGAAGCTGCTATTTCTTCCATCAGAACCGGAAGAGCCGTAAGATGCTGCTCGAAAACCAGCAGTTGCGTATGGAAAATGTCATCAATCAGTACGAAGCCTTGAAAAGCCAGTTGAACCCCCACATGCTGTTTAATTCGCTGAACACCTTGTACCTTTTGATTCGGGAGTCACCCGACAAGGCCCGCCACTATTTGGAAGAATTGTCACGGGTGATGCGCTACACCTTGCAGGATAACGAGGCGCATTCCGTGACTTTGCGCGAGGAAATGGAGTTCGTGCAGTCGTACATGTACCTTTTGCAGGTGCGTTATGAAGAGAATCTTCAGTTTGACATCCGTATCCATCCGGAACTGATGTCACGGAAACTGCCACCCATGGCCCTGCAGTTATTGGTGGAGAATGCCGTGAAGCACAATGAAATCAGTAACCGCCGTCCGCTGACAGTGTCTGTGATAGCCGAAGGTGACACGGTAGAGGTGAGTAATCCGCTTCAGCCCAAACGGGGAGGGAGTGCCGGAATGGGTATCGGACTGGCAAATCTGGCCAAACGCTATCAGTTGCTGTATAAAAAAGACATAATCGTAAAAGAGGAAAATCATCGTTTCGCCGTTATTCTGCCTTTGATATGAAGACTTTGATTATAGAAGATGAGAAAGCAGCCTTGCGCAACCTGAAGGCCGTAATGCAGGAAGTGAACACCGATTTTGAAATCGTCGGCGAAGTGGACAGTATTTTCGATGGGGTGGAGTGGTTTCGCACGCATCCCATGCCGGAGCTGGTGTTTATGGACATTCATCTGGCCGATGGTTCAGCCTTCGATATCTGTGCGCAGGTAGACATCACGTGCCCCATCATCTTTACTACAGCCTACGATGAATATGCCTTGCGGGCCTTTAAGGTGAACAGTGTGGCCTATCTGCTCAAGCCCATCAGCCGGACTGATTTGCAGGAGGCCATGCACAAACTGGAATTGCTGGGCGGACAGGTGAAGGAAGAAAAACAGCCTGACTTGTCGGCTATCATCCGTAGTTTGAAAAAGAAAGAAAATTACAAGACGCATTTTCTGGTGCCGGTGAAGGGGGATAAACTTCTACCTGTGTCGGTGGAGGCTATCCAGTATTTTTATATCTCCAACGGGCTGGTTAAGGCGGTAGATAGTGAGGGAAAAGAATTTGTCTTCTCTCAGTCGCTCGACGAACTGGCCGAGCAATTGAATCCGCATGATTTCTTCCGTGCCAACCGCCAGTTTATCGTGTCGCGGAAGGCCGTATCCGACATCAGCCTATGGTTCAACGGACGGCTGGCCATCAACCTGAAAGTGCCGGTGCCCGAGAAAATCATCATCAGCAAGGCCAAGGCTTCGGAATTGAAAGACTGGTTCTGATTTTGTAAGACGTGCGGTACTTGTCAATCTGAAATGAAACCTCCTCTTCTCCTTTATACTGTATCTCATATTTTTATATTATCTTTGTGCCGTAATTCAAAAAAGGTAGAAAAAACAGATGATAACAGTTTCAAATGTAGCCGTTCAATTTGGTAAAAGAGTGTTGTATAACGACGTGAATCTGAAGTTCACGAATGGTAATATCTATGGTATTATCGGAGCCAACGGTGCCGGTAAGTCTACGTTCCTGAAAGTGATTTCAGGCGAGCTGGACCCTACTAAGGGTAGCATTACCCTGGGACCGGGCGAGCGTCTTTCGGTGTTGAGCCAGGACCACTTTAAGTTTGATGCCCACACGGTGCTCGATACCGTACTGATGGGACACACCATCCTTTGGGACATCATGAAGCAGCGCGAGGCCCTGTATGCCAAGGAAGATTTTACCGATGAAGACGGTATCAAGGCAGCCGAACTGGAAGAAAAGTTTGCCGAACTGGAAGGCTGGAATGCCGAGAGCGATGCAGCTATCCTGCTGAGCGGACTGGGCATAAAAGAAGACAAGCACTACACGCTGATGGGTGATTTGAGTGGTAAGGAAAAGGTGCGCGTGATGCTGGCACAGGCGCTTTTCGGAAATCCGGACAACTTGTTGCTCGACGAGCCGACCAATGACCTGGATATGGATACGGTGACCTGGCTCGAAGAATACCTTTCTAACTTTGAACATACCGTGCTGGTGGTAAGCCACGACCGTCACTTCCTTGACTCGGTATGTACGCATACGGTGGACATCGACTTCGGCAAGGTGAACCTCTTTGCCGGTAACTATAGCTTCTGGTATGAATCCAGCCAGCTGGCTCTCCGTCAGCAGCAGAACCAGAAGGCCAAGGCAGAAGAAAAACGTAAGGAACTGGAAGAATTTATCCGTCGTTTCTCTGCCAATGTAGCGAAATCCAAGCAGACTACCAGCCGTAAGAAGATGCTGGAGAAACTGAATGTGGATGAAATCAAGCCGTCTTCCCGTAAATATCCGGGTATCATCTTTACGATGGACCGTGAGCCGGGTAACCAGATTCTGGAGGTTTCCGGACTGCGTGCCGAAACGGAAGAAGGAACAGTGCTTTTCAATGACGTGAACTTCAACGTAGAGAAGGGCGACAAGATTGTCTTCCTGAGCCGCGACCCGCGTGCCATGACGGCCTTGTTTGAGATTATCAACGGACACCGTAAGGCACAGGCCGGACACTATAACTGGGGAGTAACCATTACTACGGCTTACTTGCCGCTGGATAATACGGATTATTTCAACTGCGACCTGAACCTGGTAGACTGGTTGAGCCAGTACGGTCAGGGCAATGAAGTGGAAATGAAAGGTTTCCTCGGCCGTATGTTGTTCTCCGGTGAAGAGGTGATGAAGAAAGTCAGCGTGTTGTCGGGAGGTGAGAAGATGCGTTGTATGATTGCCCGCATGCAGTTGCGTAATGCCAACTGTCTGATTCTGGATACTCCGACCAACCACCTGGACTTGGAATCTATTCAGGCGTTCAACAACAACCTGAAGATTTACAAGGGAAATGTGCTCTTTGCCTCACACGACCATGAGTTCATCGAAACCGTGGCCAACCGTATCATTGAGCTGACTCCGAACGGAATCATCGACAAGATGATGAGCTACGACGAGTATATTTCATCCGACCATATCAAGGAAATGCGTGCCCGTATGTACGGCGATAAATAAGACTCAAAAAACGCCTTTGCGTTTGGAAGAAAACGTAAGTACGTTTTATCTGAAACGCAAGGACGTTTTGATTAAAACTGTAGTGTACTAAATAAGTTGACACAATTTATTTAGTAACATGC